>OLPX01000130.1_pt1 | contig 86735 bp, 110 predicted proteins | sample 1672491 | NCBI WGS metagenome assembly OLPX01 (sample SAMEA3136692, study PRJEB25190) | human gut metagenome | biome: human gut; feature: human-associated habitat; material: faeces | place: Austria | collected 2013
CCAGCGACACGAGGATTTTCAGTCCTCTGCTCTACCGACTGAGCTATCTGGGCATGTCTCATTCCTGTGACTTCTATACTTTACCATATCAAAAAGCCCAAATCAAGAACTTTTTTAGATTTTTTGTCATCTTTCAAAAAATAGATTTTCCAGATAATGAATCCCCGTTTTGGTAACAAATATTTTTTTCTTCACATTATGCGCGGCTTTCATTCCGCTCTTATCCTCCTCCAGATTCACAAGGAAGTCGGCTTCCACAAGGATCTGATAATCTATGCCGTCAATCCGGCTGTAAGTATGATGATGCCCGATCAGATAACAGATTCTGTCCATGGTTTCATTTTTCAGACCGAACTCACCCAGAAGCTTTCTGGCTTCGTCCGGTCCTTCTATCTCCTGGTATTTTCCTGAACTGCTATTGTATTTCTCCTCACTTTTTTTAATTCCAATATCATGAGTCACCGCAGCAATCTCCAAGATCTCCTGCAGTTCCGGTTCCAGTTCCTCCTGCTCCCCGATAGCTTTTGCATAGGCATACACTTTCATAAAGTGCTGGACTCTTTTGGAATCTCCCTGATAATACTCTATCATCTTTGTCATTACGTCACTGATCTTCATTCTATCTCTCTCCAATCGCAATTATATTTTTCTCAACAGACAAAACACCTTCCGTCTGGAGTTTCCTCAGTTCCACCATCATTCCGCTCCTGTCCACACACAGATAATCGGCCATATCTTTTTTAGAAAAAGGAAGCTTGATCCGGGACGTTTTCTGCTTATCCTGTTCCTGATTTATATATGCAAGAATCTTCTCCCTTGTAGTCCTCTTTTCAAGACATTCCAGCTTTTGATTCAAACGGACATTCTTTTCAGCCAGAAGAACAACCATATTTTCAATCAGCCGCTGGTGGAATGCACAGCTGGCATTGCAGGTCGTCAGTACCTTATGGTAGTTTAAGAACAACACCGTACAATCTCTGACACATTCAACCGATACAGGCAGCTCTGCATCCGGAAGACAGCCATAGGTCTCCCCGAACACTTCGCCCGGCCCGATATGGGCAAGAATCGCTCTTCTTCCCTCAAAATCATCTCTGACGATCCGGACTTCCCCGTCCACTACGATCCCCACTTCTTCCATCCTGTCTCCATTCAGACAGATGGCATCCCTGGAAGCATACGTTTCTTTTCTGGCCGACAGGCAGCCCAGCATCCCTTCTAAATCCTTCTCTTTAATTCCGCGGAACAGGGGACTGCGGTATAAAATTTGCTCCATTTTTTCACATCTCCTATAAATGTGTTGATTTATCAACAGACAACTTGTGCTCATTATAGTATGATGGGATTACAAACTCAAGGAGGAAATAAGAATGATACGACAAATAATAAAAATAGATGAGGAAAAGTGCAATGGATGCGGTCTCTGCGCTTCTGCCTGTCATGAAGGAGCCATTCAGATGATCGACGGAAAAGCAAAACTGATTCGGGATGATTACTGCGACGGCCTCGGCAACTGCCTTCCAATGTGTCCGACCGGTGCGATCTCCTTTGAAGACAGGGAAGCGCCGGACTATGACAAAGAGGCAGTCCTTAAAAACCAAAGAAAAAATAACAAGAGTGCGTTGCGCCAATGGCCGGTTCAGATCCAACTGGTGCCTGTGAACGCCCCGTACTTTGACAACGCCCACCTTTTGGTTGCCGCCGACTGTACGGCATTCGCACACGGAAACTTCCACGAACAGTTTATGAAAGAGAAAGTCACCTTAGTTGGATGTCCAAAACTGGACCCTGTGAACTACTCGGAAAAGCTGACAGAAATCATTCGTCAAAACAATTTAAAGAGCGTCACCGTAACCCGGATGGAAGTCCCCTGCTGCGGAGGGCTGGAATATGCCGTGCGCACTGCCCTGGAACAGAGTAAAAAATCCATTCCGCTCAATGTCATTACCATTTCTACAGAAGGGATTATCCTGGATTAGGAACTCTGATTTAAAATATACACTGCCTTTTGGGCCAGTTCTCTTGTAAGCCCGCCTTCCATAAAGCTTGTGCGGACCCAGTGCTCTCCCAGGCTGTTCTCTTCCCAATCATAATCCGTATCATCAAGGATCACAAAAGACCGGATGCGTTTCCCGCGCATCCAGTCTTTTACTTCCAGTGAGCGGTTTCCCTTATGGAGATGTTTTGTTTTTGATATAATCTTCATGCCATAGGAAGCCATGGCCTGATCTAATGCTCTCCCCACCCTGATCAACGGCCCTTTCTCATGCCACGCATGGCGCCAGCTTGACGACAGTACAATCTGCGCCCCCGTCTTCTCCACTATATATCTTAGTTGTTCTAAATTATCTTCATCCACATCAATGCCCATGAACGGCTCGATGTTACTTTCTTCCAATTTATCAAACAGTTCCATAGAATTCAGCACACCGTCGATATCTAAAAAAATGATTTTTTGGGGTTTTATCCTAAACCACCATTTATCAAAGGCTCTCATATGCTCCATCCCTTTCTCTTTATATAACTGATATATATTCCATTATACCAAGACGGGGCAGTACTTTCATCCGTTTTCCCTGGCAATTCTGGGATAACACCCGTTTTATTTTGCTCTCACCCTTTTTCTCGGGCTGTAACTTCCAAAATGGCTGTTCTGGCAGCAGATACCGACTTCGACTTAGAGAACTTTTGCCCGCTGACCAGCAGATCTGATAACCGCTTGGCTTCCCGGGACTTTTTCTGACATAGACTTTTGCCTGCTTTTTCCCGGCTTTTATCTTCCTGATTTGTGCTTTCTTTGGAACTATCACAAAATACCGCTTAATCTTTCCTGTATAACTCCCTTTTCCAATGACTTCCATTCTGGCTCACCGATGGTTTCGGCGTAACTAGTTTCCCCATGAATTGTCATTCCGCTTCTAATTACTAAAAATCACTATTACAAATAAACAAGATACTAATATAATTTTATCATAACATCTCCACCTGGTTAATATGATATAGTTTTTAGTATCTTCTCTCTCATAAATATATCATGGCAAAATAAGTAAAAAAATTCTATGTACTAATTTGAGAATTGCAGGGAATAACTCTCGCCATCCCCTGTCTATTTATTTCTTGATTTTAAATTCATATTTTAACACAGCATCTTCCCTTGTTTTTTCCAGCTGGCTTGTGAGCTGAGCGTTTAATTTCCCGTCTTTCTTCCATTTACTCGACTCTTTCAACGTATACAAATATTTCTTATTTATAAATCTTACATTATATTTATATGAGTCTTTAAAAGGATTGTTCTCGGCGATGTATACTGTCGAATCAAGTTTTGTTTTCTTCCCCAAAGAATCTATTGCCTGATAAACAATTTTATGCTCACCTACGGAATTTAACTTTTCAATTTGCATCGGTATCGGATCGACAACAGATACAGGTACTTTCAGGCCGCTTTTGTCATCCTCTAAGTCTTCTACCTGATAGTTTTCAAGTATTTCTTTAAGAACAGTTTGTGGATTGTTATCTAAATCTTTCTGATAAAATGCAAGATTCTGTGAATGTAATTTGGGAGGATTGTTATAAGTTACATATACCGTACCTTCTTTTTCTGCCACATTTCCAACACTGTCCTCAACTTGAAAAATAACTTTGACTTCTACGGTCTCATCTTTTTCAAGCTTCATAAAATAAGTGTCTATTACATCTGTATCATTCATTCCTCCAGAAAAGTTTTGGGGTTCCGGCCGGTATCCTTCCATACTTGTTCCATAATCTAATTTTATAATCTGTACTTTTTCCGTCAAATCTCCGTCTTCATCATCATAACAACCCTTTACAGCTTTTAATAAATCATTCTTTCTTATTTTTTCATTCTCTAAAAAAGTCTTTTTATCATGCAAAATAATGTCTGGCTTACTGTCCCACTGGCCTTCCATAAAAAATATATCCTCAGCATTCAATAAGCTATTTTTATTATCTAAATTCACAGATGCATTTACTTTCTTATAGCTTTTTGCAAATGCCAAGATATGATCTGATTTCCCCCTTTCCCGCTCTTCTTTTAATTCTTTATATCCAACAGGTTCCAATTCTCTTCTCTTACGGGCACTGCTGATATCTTGTTTCCATCCTATAAACTTCCCTTCTGATGACCGGAAACTGTTTTTCCTCAACAGTATATTTTCAGATTTGTTTTGTTCCTGGCTGTCCGTCGTACCAGCGGCACCCTGAATCCCCGGCAGATACTCCACCCTGTAATGGGGCCACAGTGCAAAAAGCGTCGCATCCGCATTTGCTGTATAAACATTCCCCGGCTGATACCCGTCTCCTGTTCCATCTGCATTCGTATTCCATGCAACAAACACGCCCGATCCACCGGAAGGTGTCAAAGCCGACAGCCTTATGTCCTCCTCCCAATACTTAACTGCTGCCGTGGGCATGTTCATGACCTCCTCTTTTGAATTTTTATCATAGCGAATCTGATATGCCTGACTCAAAACAATGCTGTATGGAACACAGCCGGAAGATGATTTTTTTAAATTTCCCGGTCTCATGACATATCCACTGCCTGCATACATAAATCTTCCATTCACAGACTGATTGTTCAGCAATGCATCTCCTGTTTTATAATTACTGTCCGCAGAATTAGATATGTTTCCTTTTACTGCCGCATAGCCATTCCGTATATTGGCAGCATCAAGAGAAATTCTGGCAGTCAGTGAATTGCTGTTGGAAAAGTATCGATTGGAGACCGTAATAAACCGATCCTTTGCGAGATAAATTTCCTGTTGTATCTCCGTATGTCCCTCTATTGAAAACAGGCTTCCTTCATGAAAGATACCCCGTTGTGTACCATTTTTGCACTGATTGTTTAAGATATGGGCGTTGTTGTTCAGGATCGCAGTATTCCTGTTATAAATGCCTGATCCATTTCCCGATGCACTGTTTCCCTGGATGTTCACTGCCTGATTAGCCTGAAACGTTGTAAAAGTACCGCTGGCTATATAAACAGCTCCCCCGTCTCCATAAGATTGATTTCCTGTAAAATTGCTTCCGTTTGCCTTGCAGGTGCCGTCAATGTAAATACCCCCTCCGCCTGCCTTTGAGGTGTTTCCGCTGACATTGCCGCTGCTAAAACTGCACGTGCCGGCAGAACTTACCGAGATACCGCCGCCCTTCCCGGAAGCGCTGTTGGAACTAACCGATACATTTGAAAATGAGACTGCTCCGTCTATCTGAAGTCCTCCACCGTTTACAGATGCAGTATTGTTTTTTATACTTCCTCCGCTCAAAGAGCCTCCTGCATTTTTCAAGATGGCTCCTCCCCCATATGTGGCGGCAGTATTGGAAGAAATCTCTCCGCCTGTCATAGAAAGTTTTCCCTTTGCATAGATCCCGCCCCCAGAATTGCCAGAATGATTATTTCTTACAGTTCCTCCGGTCATGCGGAATTCTGCCTCATGGTAGACACCCGCGCCATATACTGCCGAGTTATCATACATGCTTCCACCTCTCAGGGAGCCCTTCACAGAATCTGCACAGTAAATCCCGCCTCCATAGCCTTTGCTTTCATTTCCATGGATTACTGCTCCTGTCTTTATTTCCAGAGCCGCCCCCTTTTTGTAACTGCCGTTTGACAGACAGATGCCTGCCCCGTTTCCGTTGCTGTGATTTCCATAAATATTGCAGTCCTGTATGGCTCCGTTTGAACCGTTGTTTAAACATACGGCTCCGCCTGCATCCGCCTGATTATTTTTTAATACCACGCCTGTGGTGGATTTCTGCTGATATCCATCCTTTCCATTCACAGCCCATGTACCGGATCTCGTATATTTCCAGACGCCGAGATCACCTTTCGTAGAGTTTACTTTTCCATCTGTTTCGATCGCTCCCTGCACTTTAACTGCCCCTCCGAGAGCGTCCTTCTTTTTGTTGGACGCCGCACAGTCTGAAACTGTACCTCCATACAGCCTCAGGGTTCCATAATTCATAATGCCTCCGCCATGAATCGCCTGGCAGTGTTCTATCGACCCTGCAAACATGTAAAAAGAAGCACCATTGCCGACCAAGACACCGCCTCCATGGGAAGATTTCGGCGAACTGGAAGACACGTCTTTGCTGCTCTTTGCCCGGCAGCTGTCAATCTTCCCTCCGAACATATAACAGGATGTACCGGAATTCATGGCAATTCCTGCCCCTCCTGCAAAGTCTGCCAAAAAATATCCGTCTATGATACGGCTGTATTTATTTAGATACAGCTGTCCTGATGTAACTTCTATCATGGGAGCTGACGCAGCAACGTTTTTCCCGTTAATGTACAGATTATTTTTTGCTCTTCCATCTCCGTCATAGGCTCCTAATGTGAGTGACCCTCCGTTTACTTCTAACATGGCATCTTTATATCCCACAGCCCTGTTGAGATTATGTGCGCTCTCACCATCTGCATAAATCTTCACATGCCGACCGTTCGTCCTGATCGCTGATGTCACATTAAAGCCCTTATCCACACGGACTGCTATTTTCTCGCCTTTCTCTACGGAAGCCACTGCGTCCTTTAAAGCTTTGAGAGAACTCACGGCTTTAAAGTTAGAATATCCATCTGAAACAGCTTTCGCTGCTTTTTTCTGTACCTGAACAGGCAGCGGAGATACTTTGTCTGGCTTAGCAGGAACTTTGTCTTCCTTGAGAAAGCCAAGGTTTTTATATAAATCATTCACTGCACTCTCTATTTCTGATTTCCCGTCCTTCACCCGTTTCAGAGCAGTGTAAAAATCCAGATAATAACCATGTTTCTCCGATACCAGCTGCTTTAAATATTGTTCTAAAGATTCATAATCTTTTCCCTCAATCTGATTTATACACTCAATAACAATCTCTTCATCCGGTTTCTCCTGACTCCCTTTTTTCAGCATCAGAAAATAAGGCTCCAGCCGGTCAAAAAATCTTTCTAACTCCTCTTTTGTCCGTTCACTTTTTATAAGTTCTCTGATGATCTGACAGTTTGTCACTTCCAAAAACACAGACTTTTCCTTAGGACTTAACCTGTCATAAAATTTATTCTGTTCTTCTTGAGTCCAGGAGGTGAATACATCGATGTATCCACCTTCAAGCAGTTTCCCCATAAAACTCGTCTCTGTGCCGGCCTGAACAACTGAAGACACTGTGGCTGTGCCCTGTTCTGATCCCGATATCGCAGCCGCCGTCAGCAGACTTGCTACGATCACACCCGAAATAATTCTTTTCCCCCATTTTTTCATTCTGACATGCCTCCTTATGCTTCTTCCTGAAACTGTTCCAGCACTGCTGTTTTTCTGACCTCTATTATTTTTTTCTTTCCGTCTGAAGTAAGGAAAGTCTCACGGACACTGACATCCAGCAGTCCGTGGATATGGTCGGCTCCGATAATTTCCACTTCTATATCGGCATCTGACGTAATCTGTGTCTTTAAATCCCGGACAAATGCCTCTGCCATCTGCTCTCTGGATTCGTACTGTTCCTCCTTCATATTGTCCAAAGTCTGTTCAACCGCATTGGAGACATCCATCGTAAGTTCTGTTTTTCTGGATGCGAGTCCTGAAATATTTTGTGTTATAAACACAGAGTAGATTAAGATGACAAGTAAAATAATTCCTGTGACTGCCCCTTTCATAAAATTCCTCCTCTGCTTTATCCCTCACTGCGTCATCCCAGAAATATAAATGAGCTGTTCGCACCTGACTTTTCAAAAAATGTTGAAATGGTATCCGTCAGCGCTTTTTGAAACTGGGTCACAAAAGTACCTTTGGCAAAAACACATAAGGCCAGCACTACAATCACTGCTACAATAATTAATCCGTAATCTTCTAAAAAACTTTTCATAAGTAACTCCTTTCAGTCATTCTTCATCCTCTGTTACACTGTTTGCATAGCTTCTGATCTGACAAACCTTTTCTATCCGCAGCAGAGGTACATATAATTTATACTTCAATGTTACAAAAGAGCGTGCCCTGTTCTCGTCGGCCTGTTCCCTGGATACATCCAAAGAAACATACCCGTCCTCCTTTGCCTCCTTCCGGCATTGCTCAACCACTGCTTTTGAAAAACCCGCCGCATCCATCTTATGGACTGCGGCCGACTGGTATTGCTTTGCGTTGGAGACCACCTTCGTATTGACACAATAAACGACATTTAAAAACATTCCTGCGGCTATAATAAAGCAGCATACAAATGTCTCTACGGCCAGCCTCATTTTCTATCCTCCTCATAATGCATACCCTTCAATCTCCTGCCAGCTGGCAATTCCCAGCAGTTTTATCCTCAGATGATAAGCCAGCACTACTTTATACTTTGGCTTTTCATCATAAAAGCCGTCATTTTTTACAGAAAGACTGTATCCCTTTTCAGACGCCTCTTTTTCACACTCTTTAATGATCAAAGAATCAAAGCCGCTGGCCTCAATTCTGCCTATCATTTCCTCATGAACGGCTCTCGCTCCGGCCTCTTCCAAAGCCGCTCCATTATATGAAGCCATAATAAAGGCACCCAGGCAGAGCAGAATCACACTGATGACTAATTCGACAGGCATCTTCATAAACATTCCCCTTTCTTCTTTATCGTCAGGCAGACGGTCCATGCGGAAATAAAAGTAATACAGACGGTAAGACAAAAATGATTCAGACTGATCCAAAGGATCGGTGAAAAGGACAGCAGATTGCTGATCATATGAACTGAAAAAGGTGCTTTTAAGCTGTGATGCTTCTCATATACGAAACAAAAGACGTTCCCCCACAATGCTGCGTAGATACCCTGGATCACATGTCTGTGGCACAGCCCGAAAATGACACTGGAAATCAGAGACGACTTTACTTTCCCCATCGGTTTTAATCCTTCGAACAGAAATCTGCGGAATAAAAGTTCCTCGGCTGCCGGTCCAATGATTCCTGCCGCAGCTGCGTTTACTAAGAGCGGGCTTATCTCGGCCCTCTGATCCATTATAAATTTGCTGTTATGGAAATTTTCAGTAAGATAAATAGAAATGTATTGTGTGAGAAAAAAGAAAGAAATCGTAAATAGAATCAGTCCGCTGCGGATTCTGAACCTTTTCCCTTGATTACTTGTCAAAAAGGGTCTGCAAAGAAGGATCAGACACAGGCCGCTAATCAGATTTGGATACAGGCCAGGAATTCCGATCAAACTGCACAGCTGTCCGCAGATCCTATAAAGCGTGAAATAAATAAGGAATCGTTTTACATCCTCATTCACTGTGATTTTCTCCATAATTCTTTACCAGTATCTTAATTCTTCCTTCCGAAACCAGCCCGATGGAGTTTTTAACCGTATATAAAAGAATAAATTCCTTATCATGGCTCGTATCTAAATATTCTGACTCAAACAAAGACCTCACCTCTTTTCCTCCCTCATTCGTGACAACAAAAATCTTGATCTTTTCCGTCAGGTCACCGTCTTTTTTATCCTCTGCCTTTACAAGCTTTCTCGGATTCAACTGCTCTTCTTTTCTAATAATGAGTCTTCTTGCCGTACCGTCTTCCCCACGAACACCCGATAACTCCGGTCTGCCCTGCTTTTGAAAAAATTCATTGGATGAGATATGATTGGTATCTTGTATAACGCCGTTTGCTTTCAGCTGTGAATAGACTGTATTTCGTATAAGGAAAACTGCTCCAAAAGCTGCTGCTATCAATACAATGATCCTTCCGTAATTTTCAATGATCTGCTTCACCTCATCCTCCTAACACAATACACAGCTGATAGAGTCAAAAAAGGCTGTTCCAAACCGGGCGGCAGCAGATAATAATACCCCCAGAAATGCAAGAACAGCGGTTCCTGCGATCACACACACAATTATGCTGCCATATTCGTCAATGATTGTCTTCATAGGTGTCACCTCCTTTCAGCTTATCAGCTGAACAAAACGAATGTAAACTGCACAGATACCGATGCCTGTAAGCAGCAAAAATAAAACCGCTCCCAGTTCCTCAAAAAAATCCTGCATATGTCCTCCTGTCTATCCCGGAAGTTTCGTCCAAAGCGTAAAGAAACTCCCGAAAATCAATCCCAAATCCATGATCATCTTTAAAGTTGCCAGCACCATGGGCACAAACGTCAATGCCCCTATCCCCGCTACATCGTTCTCATTTTGAATCCATTCTGCCTTGTCCATTAATACATTATTCCGATGGATCAGGGTATTGATCTGTGCCTCGGAATCGTCTTTCCCACAGTTGGTAAGCGAATATAACATCTTGGAGGCAGACTGTATTTCCGGCAGATCAAACTCCGACAGAAAGTTCTGATACGGCAGTATGGATTCCGGATCTTCATCAATGTTATGGAGAAGCATCTCAATCTGCTCCTTTAATACATAAGGTGCTTTATCAAGAGAATCCCTTATTGCAACATAGACGTTTTCTGTCTGAAGACTCAGCGCGATCCCCCTGAGCCAATAAGGAAACTTCTGATTGATCTCTTTTAGAATTCTCCTCCCGGCATTCTTTCTCTTTAACGACGGAGTGAACCACGCCGCGGCTATCAGGGCTGTTACAGCCCCTATAATATAGAGATTCTGCCAGTCAAACCCCAGGAGTAAAACAGGAAAACTCAGTGCAGTAATGATCCACGGCTGTTTTCCGTCCTTTTCCTCCCGCATTATCTTAAAATCTTTTTGAATCTGTTCCGGATTTTCTTCCATCGTATCTTTTAGCCAGGAGCCGGTGAGCAGTTTTTGTGCTCCCAGATATAACATGAGAAACAAAAACAAAAGAAAAAATGTCGTTCTCTGGTAAAGTGGTCCCCTAAGTACCTTTCCAAGCATCTCATCGCTGGCCAGCATCATGACTGTGGTCCCCGCAACTGCCAGCGACGCGGTCAGAGAAAGCACGATCTTAAATTTCATACTTTTTCTCTCTTTCTGAAAGAGATACGTCCGCTCTGTCCATTCTTTAACATCGTCTAATATGATATTTAACGTACTTTGATACTGGCCACCCAGATTTTCCACTTTGACCAGATAATCATGCAGCATCTTCATCCGGTCACAGCGGTACTCCTGCTCAATACAGGAAAGTGCGTGCCGATACAAGTCGTCTGCTGCGACCGGACTGCTGATGGCTTTCTCCGCTTCATCGATAAGTTTCAGAATACGGCCTTCACAGAGCTGTTTTGTCTCCTCCAATGCCACGATAATCTTAGGCTGCTTTTTGAAAGAATATATCATCTGCTCCAAATAATTCACCACATCCCTGAATCTTTGCTCTTCATACATATATTTAAACTGCCGGATGATAATGATCGGAAAAAAGCACAGATATGCCAGGCCCAGACCCATGATATAAGGTATTTGCAGATGAAAAAATCTTCCTGCCAAAAGAATTCCAAGAAAAGATAAAAATAAAGATGCCAGATATTTTTTGAATGAATAAGAGTATCCATAGCCCCGGATCTCTTTTTTTAGATTTGTATATTTGATGTACCAGAATGTTTTCAGGATTGCTCTTTTATTACGTTGTTCCATTGTTCATCCCCTCCCATCGGAACGGATCTTTGACCAGAAATTTTTTCTTCAGCTTCTGCGGAAGCTCTTTATTTATAATCCTCCGGTCCTTCAAGATCATCTGTATCTTTTTCTGTCCATTCTGATCCAGATAGAAACAGGCAATCTGATCAATATAGCGGAGGATTCTGCCATCCAGGCTCTGTTCCTTCCGTATCAGAATTCCCAAGTCCACAAATCCATAGACGTCCCTCTCTATACGTTCCGATGCGATGGGATCGTCCACCATATTTTTCATCCTCTCCGGAATCCTCCGCACATCATCCGTGTGAACGGTTGTCAGCGAATAGTGTCCCGTTGTGAGGGACTGGATTAAATGCTGTACTTCCTCACCCCTGGCTTCCGACAGAAGAATCCACGTAGGCAGCTGCCTTAAAGACGCTTTAATGGCTTCTACGTAGCCAAAAGTATCTTCATTGACCTCAATGGCCACACAGTCTTTTCCCGGATTAATCTCCCTGTAATGTATCTCCAGACTATCTTCAATCGTAATAACTCGCTCCATGTCCGGAATAAACCTGGTCAGATATTTCAAAAGTTCTGTCTTGCCGCTGCCTACCTGACCTGCGATCACAATATTCATATGTCCGAGAACGCTGTTTTTCAGGAAATTCAGGATTTCTCTGCCGCAGTAATCCTCTTTAAAAATCTTATCTTCGCTGAGCCTTACAAGTGCCGGTGACTTTCTTATAGAAATGCTCCGCCCGGTGGCACATACATCTTCATGTATAATGGAAATCCTCAGTCCATCTACTTCTGCCTCCACCAAGGGATCATATTTATTAAATGGAGCAGAGACCGCATTGGCTATCCTTGCACTGAACTGGCTGATAAAGCTTTCCGAAATCTCTGTTCCAACAACGGTATGCCTGCCCCGGTCCAGGTCGTCAATGATCAGCTCTTTTCCATTCCAGTTGATGTCGGTAACCATATAGTCCTGGATAAAAGGCAGCAGCGGTCCAAAATACTTGTCTTCGATTGCAAATTTCTGCATAGTTCCTCCTGATCAATGGGAATCGGTTTATCTTGAAATAGATGTAGAAATGATTAGCTGTATTTTTGATATAAGATATCTTATTTCCATATTTTAACTTATATTTATTTTTTTGTCAATCCGATAATTGATTTTTTCATACAGCAAAAAAATAGTAAAAAAGATGGTTGACATCCTTGCTCTAATATTGTAAAATATATTTTGTTCTCAGCAAAGAACTTCAGAATAATATGCGATAGTAGTACAGTTGGTAGTACGCAACCTTGCCAAGGTTGAGGTCGCGGGTTCGAGTCCCGTCTATCGCTCTTTAGAAAACGGCTTAGTTAAGCCGTTTTTTTCTTATATGGATTTATAAAAATATTTTTACTATACATATTTACTGTACGTAAAAAATAGCCTGGCACTTGGCCAGACTACTGAAATTATTTAAAGTGTCACAATTTCACGTGTTGGTATAATATTTGTCAGTTCGTAAACTTCGTCAACGATGGTGTAATACTTAACTGGGGCATAGCAGTGTACCGCTTTCCCATCAATTATCCGGGTATCATATTTTATGTATTCTTTTCCTGATTCATCGGTTACTATTTCGGTTTCTTTGACTGCGCCATAATTATTTTTAAATAAGACTTTTTTGGATTTTTCTATATCCATGCTGTACCTCCTATTCCTTTTCTTTTTTCTATTATACATTGTTTATGGGCACAAAAAAAGACCGGGATCTCTCCCGGCCTGAATCTTATTTTTTTCTATTCTTGTATAATGCATTGCATGTTTTCTTGCCTGCATAGCTGCCTTTACGCCAGCCGAGCTGTTTCCAGTATGCTTCTAACATCGCTTGCGTCTTGCTGCCCCAAATCCCATCTATGGTCAGATCCGGGAGTTTCCCAGTATAGCAAGAGTTTAGTTTGCCCTGTAACCACTTCACGGCTGCCTTGCTAGAGGTCTTTTTCACACTCGTGTAAGGCGGTTTCTGTGCCGCTGCTTTTTTCTTCTCTGTAATGCTCTTCCCGACAATCCCTTCGGCTATTGCCTTTGCCACTGCCTTATACCCTACTTTTTTGTAGAGTTCATAGTCATCTTTATCATCGACAAAACACGTTTCTACCAGTATTGCCTTATTTTTTGTGTGATTAAGAAAATATAGGCTTCCAGTTGTTTTAGTTCCTCGATCCGTAAAACCTAATTTCTTCATATTTTTTCTGATCCGTGTTGCCGCATCTTTCTTGATACCGGATGCTGATGTACAAAGGACTTCTACTCCTGCAATCTTTCCATCACCTTTTCTGTCGTTTCTTCCAGAATTTAAGTGTATGGAAACATCCAAAACGGCATTTCTTTTATTACACATTGCTACAATCTTTTTTAGGACATCTCCTTGATTCTTCCCATTATTGCATGTGCAGTCATAGGCTTTATGTCCGGCCAACTTCAAAAGCCGAACAACTTCCTTACAGATTAGGCGGTCTTCCCTGGATTCATCTAAGAATCCTGAAGCCCCGCAAGCCACTTTCCCCTCCGGGTTATGGCCACCATGAATATTATATGTACTCATTTATTCAGCCTCCTCTATTTCTTCCTCTTCCAGATCTTCCGGTTCCTTATATTCTTCTGCTGCTGGTGCTCCCGGAATGGCATATCCTTTTGCAGTATCAGAGTCTCCCGCTCCTGGAGTGGTAGGATCTACTAAGATTCCAAAAGCCGCTAAGATATTCAATATAATTCCCAAAAGCTGTGTTAGTTCTCCTTGTGCAATTTTAGGTGTAATCCCAAGAATAGCACAAATCTGATATATGAATGTTATGCCTGCTGCCGCCAAGGCTGCCAATGTCGCTTTATTCTTAAATCTCAGTTTCCAATTCATCATAATATTGTTTCCTTTCTATTTTATATACTGCGCTATTAACAAGATAAGCCCTGTGGCCAATGCTCCCGCTATTGTCCCAACGATTGTGTTAAATGCCGTTTTGGTAGCATTATTCCACTTCTGGGCCGGTTCCTGTTCAAGTATGTCCACCTTGTCCTTTAGCGTGTTTACACTTTCACTTGTTGACTTCATTTGCTCACATAAGACAACCATACTTTTTGACATTGTATGAATCTCAACAGCAATTTGCTCAAGATCATTTATCCGGTGTTGATTGCTTTTGCTCCGCTCTTCTACCTTAGTGAGCCTTTGCTCATGTTCCAAATCCATGTAGTCCCCCTCTGGTCCTGCTCGTATCTCCATGCGTCCCTCCTGTTGCGATACCGCAACAAATACGCTTACTTAAACATAAAATCCATGGCCATATAGTCTGCTGCTGTTGGCACATCATACCGACCGTTCTCATCGCACTTATTCAATTCCGTCACGTCTACAGTATGAATATCCACCTTAATCTCTTCATCCATGAGTTCTTTATATTCTCTGTCGCAGACAGCTTTGTTGTTTTCAGAAAAAACATATTTCCCATCTTTTACGATAGCTTTGCTATCTGAATCTTTCTCTGCATATGCTTCACATATTTTGATCCTCTGCTGATCTAAATCTTTGTACTCTGACTCCAGCAGCTTTTCATTTTTCATGATTGCATAACTGACTTTTACAGGAAATTTTTTACCCGCAATATTTAAAAGTCCCTGTAAATTTCCCTGGATATCTCCTAATTTCATTTTCATTCTTGTGCTGCTCCTTTCTTTTTATAACAAAACAGACAGCCTATTAAGCTGCCTGCCTGAGTTCCCTTATTTCCTTTTCTGCCTGCCTGAGCCGGCTTTGAAGATCATTTATAATTGCTTCTTGCACATCAATTTTTTCCGCCTGATAACTTACCTCCTTTCTTGTGTCCTGAATCATATAAGTGTTTAGGGGAATGAACTCTTCATAGCGCAGCCACAATTGTGTATCTGTGGATTTTAAAGGTGCATCATCACCAAACGCTTCCTTTAGGAATAGTTCATCTGCTACATCTTCTACATATGCCCCAAATTCAGTGGTTGAGATATTATTATTATCCAAAGAGTTCTTTACTTTCTGTGCAACAAATCCGCTGTGCAGGCGGTTTGAACCGTTTGCCTTGTATCGGAACATCAATGGTTCCAGCTCCATGAAAAGCTTCATGTGCCGCTCGTCAAATTGTGTAAAATCCTTTTTAAGGCGCTCATCTGATGTGACCGCTGTAGATGTACCATTCAAGCATACTGCCGAACCATACAGTGCGGTACGGTGTGATGTATCACCGATTGCACACATGTTAGAATAATTACTTCCATCAAATGGCCTTATTAACCACTGACTATTTGTATGTCCATATAATCCATGTCCGTCCGTCACCCTGATGTTTGTCCCGCTCATATAAATATCTTTGTTGATAGAAAATCTTCGGGAGCCATCATAGGTTATGGATCCTGCACTTGTGTCAGTATCTCTGTAAAATCCTATGTATGGGTTACCACTGGAACTTGCTCGCTGAACATGAATTATTCCTTCACTTCCAAGATAAATTCCCGTTTTCCCATCCTGCCACCCGGTTTTATTACCATTCATAATATGACTTGTTGCTTTCATATTTCCTGAAACAGTGGTTGCACATTTAATACTCAAAGAGTTTCCATAGATACCAGTCTGGTAACTTGAATCCCCCACGGCACAAGTATTATTCATCGCCCTTATCAAATGAATAAAATTTCCGCCGGTATCTATTCCGTCAATATAAGAGGCATCTTCGATCAGTACCGCTGTATTCGAGTTCCCTGGGGCAATTACTACACCATCACTCGTAATATTTACGAATGATTTCGCATTGTTCTCGATAAACTCTTCTCCAACAATAGATCCGGAATGCAAACGTATATTTCCTCCGTCCATAAACAAATTCATGCAATCATTAAATGATGTAGTTACAGGATCAGCGTTTATCTCAGCCTGATTTCTAAGTGATCCTGTCGCGTATTTCGTAAAGAGATTGATTCCATTGTTGATGTTAATTCTGTTATATGTAACCTCGTTATATCCGTAATGATTTGCACCGACTGCTTCATAGTAATATGACTTTTCCCACCCTTCGGCAGTCACAATACCTGGTTCTATTGAGATTGAAGATTTTTGCCGTACATTCCCACTTACATTCTTCCCCTGCACATCAACTTGGTTCCCGCTTGCATCATAACAATCAACATATACGGAGCTGCCTTTTGATGATGTGATTTTCTCAGAAAACAATCTATTCTCTGAAATTTTATAACCACCAATGTTTCCATCATTTGCTGTAATATTCCCGCTAAAACTTCCGGTTGCACCTACCAAGTTTATTCCAGTAATTGTCCCAGTTGCCGTAATGTTCTGTGCAAAAATACTGTTTACATCCAAGCTTTCGGCAGTAATTGAGTTTGCTGCAATATGCTGCCCTGTAATTGTTGTTGCCGCAATCTCATTTCCGGTTATGCTCCCGGCCACAATCCGATCTGCAGAAATCGTTCGCTCTGTCAAGGATCCTCCGTCTACCGTTGTCTGTGACATCTGCAGGGTACCATTTGCCTTATTAATTTCATAGACAATTGATTGATCTGATCCTGTTATAATCAGCCGCTCAACGCTGAGTGTCCCAGCATTTATATTATTTGCAAGGATATTCACACCGGTTAGGTAGTTCGTAAACGTTCCCTCTGCTGCCGTGATATCCGATGTAATTATCCCTTGGCTGACCATCAAATTCTCCATAAAACCCTGACGGATATTCGCCGTATCAATATTTGCAAAGTCTATTTTCGCATACTTTGCATCAAAATTTCCTACCGTAAGATTATTGATATCAGCTCGTACTGCTGTGAAATTCTCAGCCGTGGCAGTCTCAAAAGACGCTTGATCAGCTTTTAAACTCTCAAATTCTCCAGTCTTAAAAGCTAAAAAATCACCACTGATTTGTTCAACAGAAGCCTCAATAATATCTGTTCTGTCTATTGTTGCATACCGGATATCTGCTTTACTTGCTGTAAGATAGCCAAGGTTTGCCACGGCAGCCTCTAAATTTTCTGTAAGAACATAGTTTGCTACCACGGACTCGGTATATTCTTTTGCATTTGCGAGCGTTTCAGCCCCTTCACTCTTCAAAGTCTCTAATATATAAACCAATCCATTGTTATCAATATACTGCGGCATTCTCTACCACCTCTATTCGATTCTTTTAAACATGTAACATGTAATGTATGGCTGCAAATTTTGTGTATTTCCGCTGCCAGTTGTCCCAGATGTTCCGCCTCCGGAAGCCGTTTGATTCAGCGAGTGATTGTGGCTTGCATTAATGTTGTATCCATCTTTTTTAGTGCTCGTAGTTCCTGATCCATAACCATGAGCCTCATTGCTGGTTCTTACAGCACATATTCCGGATGCACTATAAGAAGTGCCTTTTGTTTGTGAAGCAAGATTATACATGCTTCCAGTTAATGACTTTGTTACAACTGAGATACTATGTGTGTGATTCGGTGTACTATGCGTGTGAGACTGCAATGCCTTATTTCCACCAGGCTTCTCAACATAGTTAAATTCGCTTTGCGTTGTGTCTACTCCAACCGGAACCCTTCCGGATCCCCATGTAGCCCACTTTCCACCGAACAAAGTGGCCGGATCCACATTTCTCACAGACATATAAATACTACCAACTGGATAACTTGCCAGTCCCATTTCTTTTCTCAGGGCAACAAGCTCAGCCTCTATTGCTTTCATTATTTCGGCTGTTATGACCGTTTTCCCATCTTCAAATATGTGTGGTGTAAATGACATTCTACTTACCTCCTATTGTGTATTCATATTCTTCCAGGCCATCTTTGACCTTAAATATGATATTTGTGACCTCTTCGCAAATTTCTATACCGCTGCGGCTATCCACGCACCCTACAACATCCCCGATTCTACAATCAAAATCTGTGATCGTCATCTCTGCTTTTTGACTTTCCGACTGCTCTTCTAATTCCTGAATCGCACTTTCAATCATCGCTGCGTAATGATCGGTTACTTTTTTATAATACTTTCCAATCGTCCAAGACGGAGCGACCTCTAAAATGAACTTACTATAGTAAAGATTTGTACTCCAAGTTGGTATGACTGTTTTTTGTGCGTCAGCATCAGCATAATAGTATTTATTTTTTTCAAATTTTGGTGTGCAGGTTTGCTTCACATTGGAATAATACTTATTTTTTTTCCATGCCGGTGCTTTATCTTTTTTCTTCCCTGTTCCGACCACAGCACAGTATTTTTTGTTTTTAATATAAAAATAGTTTTTAAAATTGTCTTTCCAGTCTGTAGGCTGCATCGTCTGCTTTACATAAAGGGGTTTTTCTATTCCGGCTGCAGATTGATAAGTGTACCCGGTTCCATCGGTATTTTTTATTTTTTCGTAATAAATTGAATAGTTCTTATTCCAATCCCATGGCTGTGATGTTAGGAGTCGGTATACATTCTCTGTTTCTGCAGACACACCTGAATATCCCGTTGAAGATTTTATATAGTAATTTGCATACCCGGTGTTCCAGTCCTTCGGTTTGCTTGTAAGTTTTGTATAAACTTCCTGCTCTACTGGCTCCACTTCATTATATTGGCCATCTGCATTCGTGAAATAATTTGTATAATTTGTAGTCCAGTCAGCTGGACGGCTTTGAGTTAAAATATAATTTTCTGTCACCGAAACACTGGATTCAACTACTATCGTCCTCTCATCAATTCCATGGATCAGCTGTTTCGACTTATCCAGAACATAATCTGAATCCTGCAATGGTGTTGAAGTTTTTGCATAGCTTTGAAGTCCGCCATTTTCATCCGTGAACAAGTGAATCAAGTACCTCTTTCCTGAGTCTTCTGATGCTTTACAGATCATATGATTAAAGCCATTCTTACCATCCGTTATTTTGAAGCTGTATGTATTATTTCCCTGGTATTGTATTTCATCGCTGTAATCCTCCCTGAGATCCGCAGAAATATGAACTTTACGATCCGATTTCACTTCAAAAATTGGAACTGAATTAACGCTTTTCAGCAAAGCTATAATGGCACTGTAAACACTTGTGTATGTCACTATCTGACATTCCGGAATGTCTAAATCTGTATCCTCACATGTAAATAGCTCTGTTAATCCGGTTTCCTCTAAGATTTCATTGATAATCTCCCCAGCATTTCCAGAATAGATTATTAATTCTCTTTCCCCTTCAAGGATCTTTTTTTCTAAAAATCCTCTCGTATTTGTGCCTGAGTATGTAACAATGTCCTGGCCGGAATCGCAGGATACGCTTTCAACAATACCGCAATATTCCGTACCAATCGCATACCACATGGAGTGTTTTTCTATTCCTATTCCGCCTGTTTCAACTGTAAGTTCAAAATCTTTTTCGCCGGCACAGTCATAATCAAGCTCTGCACAATCAACGATCCCTATATCTATAAAGTTTTTATCTGTATAAATCAGCTCCATAACGGCTCCCCTCGTTCTTCGTATATCGTAAATTCTACTGCCGTTTTTTCATTCCACTCGACATTATTAATTCCTGGTTGTATCTTTTCAAATATATAATAGTTGGGATTCCGATATCCAAAAACATTGAATGCATTTCCGCTGCTATCATACATGATGCAAGTTTTCTTTATAGAATCAATAATTATATAACTTCCTTCCGGTATCTCCTCATCAATGTTATATATATTTTCTCCGATTTTTAAATAAGGCCACTCGGACGGTCCGTTGATTTTTGCCTTGAAATTGCAAGGAACTCTCAGGGGATTCTTTACATATGCTTTTACCGTCTCTTCGCTCAAGTCCCCATCCGGATCGGTTCCAGAGTTCAAAACTCCAGAACCGGTCACCATAAGTCCAGCAACCGCATTTATAAGCGAAACATTTCGATTGACTGTATAATTTCTCTCTGCCACCCAGTTTGGATATTCCGTCACAAGCTTAAATTTCCGGTCAGTGATATAAAACAGATCCTCATACTCTTCGTACTGACTTGAAAAAATATAGCACGATAAATACGTGTCGTTGACAAATAATCTTCCGGGCTGCTTTACCTGGACATCAAAGAATATCGTTTCCTCTATTTCTTTGCACAGATCCGTAAACTCCCGCTCATTGTCTGCAACAATGGAAATAGTAAAATCTTTCTCCTGCACGCCTTTGTAGAATTTCTTTACCTTTCCCCCAAAAATCATGCTTGTTGCACTTGAATAATCCCATTCATTATTAAAAAGTGTTTCAATGTCCTGGATAGCAATGGTTTCAGACAAAAGGTTCAGACGGACTCCTTCCGTATTCTCATAATATATTTCCATCATGACACCTCTTTTATTAATCTTCCCAATTCTCTGCGATCAACTTTCATAATTATATTTTGCTTTGCACAACTTTCAGCAATCTTCTTTGCCAACACATCAATATCAATGCTAGGCATATTTCCGGCCACTGCGTTTGAAATCATAGTCATTAATGTGTTCTCTCCAGCCACCACCTCATTTCCGGCTTCTCCACCTCCAAGAAGCTGGTTTCCGGCTGCCCCAAAGATAGTCGGCTTTTTTAAAATGGTTGGACTGTTCATTGCTTTTGCATACCATTTCACCCCAAAGCCAGTTGGATATGAGATGGTCTTTCCAAGAATTTTTTTTGATCCCATCTTAATACTAAAATGAGGCAGGCTTGGCAAAGAAGGTTTGGGTATCTTTAACTTCAATCCAGTAAAAAAACCTTTGATCTTATTAATTATACCTTTCACTGCGTTCTTTGCTGCCTCTATTGGCCGTGTAATGACTCCTTTTACAGCATTAAAGACGGAAGCTGCCTTTGATTTAATTCCATTAAAAATGCTTGTCACACCTGACTTCATGCTGTTGAATTTGCTTTTTACCGTGCTGACAACATTGGTCACCGGTGTGATTATTTTTGCCTTGATACCATTCCAGGCAGTAGATGTTACCGTCTTAATTGCACCAAAGATTGCCTTTGCAGTGTTTTTTAATATCGTGAACTTTGCTTTTACGTTGTTCACGATACCTCCAACTACTTTTGTGAAAATCCCTTTTATCCCGTTCCATACTGTTGTTACAACTGCTTTAACTGCACTAAGTATTGTAGTTATTACTGTTTTTATGCCTTTGAACCCTACTGTAACTACCGTTTTTATTACATTGACTGCGGTTGTGATGATTCCTTTGCATATACTAAAATTGGTTAAGACAATGGTTGCAATTGCTACAACAACCGCTGTAATAACTGCTTTTATAGCGTTAAATACCGGTATGACAACCGCCGACACGGCCTGAATCGCAGTAGAAATACCAGACTTAAGACTGTTGAATACCGAGACTGCATTAGCTGCAAATCCCGACAAAATTGGTTTAATTGCATTTACAGCTCCAGAGACAAGTGATTTTATACTGTCCCATAATCCAATCCAAAAGTTCCTGAATCCCTCACAATTATTCCACAGGGTAACAAATGCGGTGACTAGTATACCAATGACTGCAATAATGATATTTGCTTTGCTGATTCCGGACAGTGCGGTTCCAATTCCTTTAATGGAAAGAGCTGATAATTTTGATGCTATCGTCACGGCCGCAAATGTTCCAACAAGACCTAAAAATATCGGAGCTGCAACCTTTATGTGATCCGTGATGAATCCAATACCATCCGCTGCTAGGCTTGTCAGTGCAGATTGCACAGGAGCAACTTTCTCAGCAAGTTGTGCCTGTGCTTCGTTCATTTTATTTGTGGCATTATTTGCTTCTATCGTTGCACTATTTGTTTCTTTATAAGACTTTGCAAGCCCTCCATATTTTCCATTTAACGTGTCAACAATCAGCTTTTGCCGATCCTGTTCAGAAGAACATTTTCCAAGCTTTTCATTAAAGTCATCTTCTCCAATTCCGGCCCAGTTCAGAGCATCCGCAAGGTTCCCAGTCACTTGCCCAACCTTGGAAGTCTCATTTACAGATTCCATAAGACCATCCAGTGGGATTGAATCCCCGTACTGCGCCCATATTCCGGTTGCCGCATTAATCAGCTTATTTGTATTTTTTGTAGAAAGACCCATGGCTGACATATTGGAAACTGCGGTTGCCGATAATGTTTCATCTCCAGTAATTGAGAAAAAGTCTTGGTAGTTGCTCTTTAAAGAATCTAAGCTTTTCCCAGACGATTGCGCAATAGCTTCAAGTTTTGCCTGTTCATTTCTGTATTCCCTTGTTTCCTCTTCAAGCCCTGTTATAGATTCAATTGCACCAGTAGCAAAGTCTGCAATTACATTTCCTGCTGCAATATCACTTACATCAGTGCTCATATCCTTTGCCCCGTCTCCCGCATCCTTAAATCCATCAGCAAGTTCTGCGGCAGCTCTGTCGGCTTCATTCATTTTTCCTTTGCTTTCCTGAAGCTCTTTATTTGCTTTTGATAAATCAGATTTTAGTCCTTCTGCCTCACTTGAAGTTCTTCCGTACTGAATCACTGCACTTTTATACGCTCTTTCTAATCCAGATACTTTTGACTCCTGCTCTTGTATTGTTGATTGAAGTTTCCCCAAAGCAGAGGCTGCTTCTTTTGAAGCATTCTTTTGATTCTTTAAAGAATCATTACTTTTATTGATATCAGCCTGGATCCCATTCTCAACGCTTTTGCATCGGCTCAAACTTGCTTCAAGTCTCTTAACTTCATCGGAGTTACCTCCAAAAATCCCTCTTGCAACTTCTAATTTTTTACTTGTTGCTTCTGTCTTCTGCTTTGCTGTTTCCATTTCCTGATTCAGCAAACCAACCCGCTTTTTTAAACCGTCTTGGCTTTCTCCATTTGCTTTCATTTCAGAAGCATTTTCTTTCAGCTGAGCACGCAGGACTCCAAGTGTCTTGTCAGTTTTTTTAATTTCATCATTAAATCCAGAAGCATCTGCCGTAAATTTTATTTTTGCCTCATTTTTTCCTGCCATTTTTCAACACCCTCTCCCTCGCATAAGCTTTCCAGTTTTCATATGCTGCCATATTTTTTGCTACTCCTTCCAAGAAGCAAATATCTGCATTCCAAAACAGCTCCTCAGATATATCCAGCATTCGAACATAGTAGACATAGTAATCTTCTACTTCATTTAGCGTAAATTTAGGAAATTTTATATAACTTCCTGTATCTTTCGTTTTGCTCTTGAATGCCGTTTCAAAATCTACTTTTTTTTAGGTTGTAACCTGGCCAGGATCCCTGACATTTCTTCGCGATTGACAGGAAGGTTTTCAAGAAAATCTTCTAGTTTTATACAATTATCATAGTCCTCAAGATTTGCACACAAATATGCTGTATATAGCATTATGGCAACTTCCATCTCATCCTTCGGCCCATTTGCAATCCGCATATATTCGTTATATATCTTTTTATTTTTGTCTCTTAACAGATAAAGACTTTTAAAATTAAGTGTCATTTTTAAGACACTTCCATCATTCATTTCCGTTTCTATCACTGTATTGATCATCTTTTTCCTCCTACAAAAAAGCAGGAATGCAATTTACATTCCTGCTTACATCATTTTAAAGTGTTTGACCGCTTTCTTCCCCTGACTCTCCGCCTGTTTCTCCACCTGGTTCACCGCCTGACTCTCCACCTGGTTCGCCGCCCGGTTCCTCTTCTACTGCTGTCTTTACTAATGAGTTACTAAAGTTTTTCATCCATCCATCTACCATTGCAGGATCAGTATCCTCCTGCACGATGACCTGATAAACTCCAATTCCATCCGGATCCGGATCTACAGATACGGTTAATTCTACTTCGGCTATCTCCTCGCCGTTCGTCTCTACTTTTCGACTCATTCCTTCTTTTACGGTACAGCACGGATAAGCCTTTAATTTTATATTTCCGTCTTCATCTTCTACGGTTTCCGTCATACAAAACTGATTGTGAACGGAAATAGATCCATAAACCATGACACCATCTTTGTAGCCATCCACATACATTCCGAACATTTCACCATAAATATCTTCTCTGATATGTGCAGTCACTTTCACTTCACCGGATCCTGTAGCCTTTGTCCTTGTCTTCCACGGCATATTGCGCTTATTCTTTGTTACGGTTCTTACTTCCATTGACTCTTCAGCAGTTCCCAGTGTGTCCATAAGGGTTGCTTCTGCATCGTCCGCAAACTGGATACCCCATTTCGTGATATCATACTCTGAAAATATATCATCATATTTTACTGACATTTTAATTTCCTCCTTCAATTTGATTTACTAATTTTTCTGCTATGTTTTTCGTAATTCCTGCGCTTTTCTTCTCCGCACCACGCAGCATAAACTGCTGATTCCCTGCATGATTTCTTGTATTTGTTCCATCATCCGGGAAATACAGATAGTGGTAATCATTTTTTGTCTTGACGGTTACACTGAGATTTCCATTCTCCTGTGTAAATGGTTGTGTTGCTGATGCTGCCGCCTTTTTTCCTTTCCACTGTCTCTTAGAATGTGGCAATAGTTCCTGTATTCCCTTCTCAATTTCTTCTGCACCATATCCATGCAGTGCTTCATTTATGATTTCCTCTGAATCCTGCGCTTGCTTCATGAGTTCTATAAGCCCATTTAATTCATTAAAGTCGAGTTCTGTTTTTGCCAATTACATCACCCCGTATTCTCGCCTTTGTAAATAGCACAGTGGCAACTTCTACAACAATATCTGTATTCCCCTTTTTGGTGTACTGAAATGAGATCTGTTCATCCGCCAGCTTAATCCCTTTAATTTCTGTAACTTTTCCTATTACTTCATAAATATATCCATCAGGAATATAATTTTCATGAATAATATTGACGGCATAGTATTCATTAAAGTCTGCCTTGCTGGTTCCACCTTTTTTAATTACTGTTCTATTAAAAACTAAATAATTCCAGTTTTTTATCTTTGAATTTTGTGGAAGCAGACCATAAGAGACCGCCTCCATTGGAATTTCTTTGTTATCCCTCAATTCATCCAGCTTTTCCTTTATCTCATTCAGCAATGTCTCTCACCTCTTCCATGTATAGATACATCTCCCTGTTCTTCCGATCATAATCTACATTAATAATGCTGTATAATTTTCCTGTGCAAACGACCTGATAGCTCGTTTTTACAAAGTCCGCAAGTGGACACACCGCCTTAAAAGACAAGGTTCTATCACAAGACTCGGCCCATTCTATATCCTCCTCCCGTTTGGATCGCTCAGAATAAGCCAGTTTTATGATATATTCCATGTCATTGGTTGTTCTCGTATTTAGTACGGCTCCAAAATCACTAGGGGCTTGATTTTGTCGATAGATATGAAGATATCCGTCATTATAAGTCTTCATTTCTTTTTGCATATTTCACCTCATGCTTTGCCCTCAATTGCATAATTTCATTGATGTATGCCTTATCAAAATCATTTAAACAATTATTCCATGCATATTGACAGTAATTAATAAAAAGCCTTCTTTCTGCACCCGCCTTTGTATAATTACTATCCTCTTCTTTGATCCCCAGCTTATGATTCATAGCAGGGACAGCATCCGACACCAACGCTTCGACTTCTGCATCGGTGTCTTCATCCTTCCATGTGATTTTTAATTCGCGCTTTACGATTTTAATCAATTCTTCCATGCTGTCACCCCTAAACAATTAGGCTGTTGGTGTTTCTTCCGGTGTTTCCCCTTTTTGCAACACAGTGATGTATGCCGGATCAAGGCCACTAATATCAAGAAGAATGGACACCGTATTATCATAGGGCCTGCCCATTCCATACATTTTTATTTTGAATGTGCGTTTATCTTCTAAAAATTTAAATTCATCAGAATATTCAATGACCCCTTCTTTTGCTCCTCCAATCCCCATAAAGTATTCTTCCGGTAGGCAGATGATTGCTTTCCCTTCATCTAACTCATTAGAAACTTCTACATCTGTCGGGAATGGGAAAAGATTTGTTGCATAAGTTCCTGTTCCGGTTAAAACAGTTGTTGCCGGCATAACTTTTGTAAGATAGTCTGTCATGTTGCAGATCATTAACACCTTATCAAATTTTCTTGGATTATCTTTTTCGCTTTTCACAAGTTTTGCTACAATCTTTCCGTATTCTACAGGTAAAAATGACGTAACCTTTATAGCTTTTTTTTGTGGGTAGCCATCTGTTGACGATACAGAAACACCCTCATGAACATCTCTGTCCAGTCCAATTGGACAATTCATACCGCTGCCGCTGACAACCGCTTTTTCCAATGCACAAAGTAAAGCATCTTTTAAGAATGTCCGCAGATAATTATCTAAGAAGACCGGACCCAGATCCAGCATGTCTTTTTCAATCAGTGTGTACGCCGTTAATTTACATTGATTTACTTCGATCACTTTGAATCCTGATGTGATCTCCTTTGTGATTTCGCTATTAATTTCTCCCCAGACAGCATTCTGCTTTGAATGATCGTTCAGGATCCACCTTGTAAGATATGCCACATTCTGAAAGTTAATCCGTGATAACAGCGGATGCTCATCTACTAAGTCTTTGTAAACGTCCTCGATGATAGTAACTGGCATTACATCACCGTTTAGCAGCCCTGCAAGCTCCTGTTTTGGTGCGGTTGTTTTTCCAGCTTGAATTAATTTCTCATAATATTTTGTCTCTTCTGAAGTCAGCTGCCGATATCCACGCTGTGCAAGAACTGCTTTGTTCCCATTTGCATCTAGATAATCTTGCTGAACACAATCTACTACAGACTCATGGAACTTTGCCCACGCTTCCTGAATTGTCTTTTCATCTCCGCTCTTCATTGCCGCAGAAAGTGCTTGCAGTGCCTCTTTTTTATTTCTCTGTGTAATTGATAACATTTTTATATCCTCCTATTTTGTTAATGCATTAAAAAAAGACCGGAACATCTGTGTTGCCTGGTCTTTGTCCTCTTCTTCATTATCCGGTTCTTCCTCTTCTGGTACTTCTTCCTCTGGCTCCTCTTCTGGTTCCTCCTCTGGTTCCTCTTCTGGTTCCTCCTCTGCTTCCGCTGCAAGAATCATCTTCATAAGACTTCTCTTTGCGCTCTGACTCACTTTTCCGGATCTCTGATCTGTTACAATAGAGGTTGCAAATCCCATATCTAAGGCATCCTCTGACGATACCCAACTTTCATTCTCCAACAATTCCCTTAGTTCTTCTTCTGAGATATTGACACACTCCATATACGCCTTTATTGACGCATTTGAAATTTTATCAAGGTCATCTGCTTCTTTCCTAAGCTGTGAAGCGTTTCCGCTTGCATAAGTCCATGCATTATGTACCATCAGTAAAGATGCATTGTTCATTAGTCGTTCATCGCCAGCCATGAAGATCACAGAGGCTATGGAACACGCAAAACCATTGCATACAGTTCTAATCTTCGCCTTATGTTGCTTTAGTTCGTTGTATATAGCAAGCCCCTCAGCAACCTCTCCACCATAGCTGTTAATATACACATCAATACGGTTCACATCCAATGCTGCTATTTCCTGTGAAAGATTATAGGCTGACACATCACTTTCCATCCACGGAAATGATGTTATGTCTCCATAAATGTTAAGGCTTGCACTTTTTTCTTCTTCATCTACAGCAAGCGAATAGTATTTATTCTTCAATCTTTTATTCTCCTTCCTCAAGAATCACCATCATGTCTTCAATTTTTACATAGTTTTTTGTCATCCAGTGCTGACTTGACCACGCTGTATTCAATGGCTCACATCCTATTTTTTCACGGATCTCATCAATACACAGATTTCCACTCGCTAACAGCTTATCTGCCGCCTGCGCCATGTCAAAAATATCACGATGATTGATCTTCCCTGTATCTACTTTATAAAAATTCCCTCCTTTCCAGTTATCAAACCCTGCTCTTTTATTTAAAACCTCTTGAATCATATCTGCTATTGGATCAATGCAGAACGTCAAAAAGACTTTAACGATTTCATTCATATTTGTAATATTACCTGTCATTAATGTCAACGGAATGTGCAGCGCATTTGCTACCATCTCAAACATATCTTTTCTTATCTTAATAAAATCATCCGCAGTTTTCGTTCCCTGCTCATCCTTTACTAGTTCATATCCTGCAAACTCAGGATATACCGCATTTTCAGAAGATAGATATGTCTCTAACTGCTTCTGTATATAATCTTTAAACTCTTTCTGAAACTCTTCATCTCCCGCTTCTATATTCTCCATCCTTAATCGGTATTTCCGGCCATTCGACTTTTTAAGCGCATCCGCAGAGCTCTTCAACAATTTCCCATATTCCTCACCGATTTTATTGATTAATGAACCAATGCCATTTTGCATCTTGAAATGGTAAATATCGTTCGCATGAAACCTTTTTGGAAATGTATATTCATTAATATTAACACCTGAATATGTGTTTCCGTCTATTGTGTCCTGAGTTTCAATTGGACAATTGTCCACGCAGTATAGATTCCCTTTGTACTCTACGACATAGGCACCATCTTCATCTCTAATCGTTCTTTTTATTACATCCCTCCAAAACTCCCCAGAATTTTGATTCGGGTTTGGAGATATATTTAGGGAAAAATAATCTTTTTCTTTTACTTCCTCCCCCTGAACAAACGTTTTCATTTCACTTTTTGCTACAGCATTCGAAATCATAGAAATAGCTGTATGCAAAGCCAGTTCCTTATAATATAACTCTGCAGGAACATCAATTATTACAGTATCCGGCCCAATCTTTCCTTTGACCGGAAACCATTTTTCAATAAAGTTTCTAAATGACATAAATCCCCCTATATATTAAACACAAGTGTTGGTACGTGCGGCGGCTTCCTACGCTCTTTAATTACATCTTTTACAGTTACTGCTGCAACAAATGCCATAAATCCATCTGTTTTTCTGTAGTGCTCTTCCTGTTTCCCATACTCATGATTAATTCCTTTCGTGACTTTTTTTGCATTATTTGTATACCACCTCATGATCGGTACATCCCCAAACACCAACTTATGCTTTATGAACATAGAATTAATGATCGGAAATACTTCCTGCACGTTACTTGGCCGCACCGGATAAACATTCTTACGCTCAAATGCTTCAAAACCAATTTGACTTAACGCTTTGTTCATGTAAGAATACCGATATTTATCTATTGCAATTTTCTTTATGTTACATTTGTACTTTTTCCTCATTGCATCAAACCATTCTGCTACATATTCAGCCGGAATTTCCACGTCATCCACATAAATTACATCACCTCTTTTTTTCCATTCTTTTATTGGAGTCCTTTTTTCGATCCCTGCCAAGTCCCTGGATTTCGTACAGACAAAAGTCTGCTGAATCCAGTAATATTTCTCATCAATTTTAAAAAGCAGCCCACATGCAGTGAAATCATCAGTGCTGGAGTAATCCACTCCACCTACACAGTCAAGCCCTTCTAGATCCGGCATTTCTTGATTGGTTGCCTTTATATCATCCCAGGTTGCAACTTCAATATCTTTGTTTCCGATCGGATAATTACATCGCTTCGCCATAAACTCCGGAAAATATTCTTGTTTAAATGGCATATCTGCAATTTCTTTTTTTATTGTTCTCTTAAGAGTTGGCATATATGGAAGACTTGGATTTGCTTTTTCAATTTTTTCTACATCTTTCCACTCCTCTTCATTCTCAATCCGGCACCAGAAGACCAGCGTTTGATTTTCCGGATTATATTTTTCAAGAATCATACGGTTTTGATCTTTCTCTATATCCAGGACACCACCTCTTACATGGCCGTCCGTTGTGATCGTAATGACTCTTCCATCCTTGGTCTTCCCTAAACCAGATTGTAATGTATTAATATTTTCCGTATCGGTATATTCGTGCTTTTCATCAAAAATAACGCAGCCACTTCGCTTGGAATCCTTTCCCCGCTTGGAAGATGTATTAAATCTCAACACCGATTTCGTAATCTTTCCTATAATCTTTTCTTTGGTTGCATAATAGTTTGCTTTCAGTGCTCTTTGATTTTTTGCTTTATCATAGTTATCCGTAACTACTTCGTACACATCGTCAAAGCTCACCATTGCTTGCTTCTCTGCATTTGCCAAAATATCAATATCATAATGTGGAATCGCATGGAATGGAGATAAAAAATAAAAGCACAGAAAAGAAATGAATCCATTCTTTCCGGCACCTCTACCAACAATAATTCTAATGTCTGTATAAAAGATGTCATCTCCTTCTTTGTATCTCACTCCAACGATCAATGCAAAAAGAAATATTTCCCATGGCATCAATTTATATGGGAAATATTTTTGCAGGGATAAGCCCTCTTCAATTTTATCTTCATTAATATAAACGTCTTCCCTTTCCAAAACCGGGATCACGTTATTGTTTAACATGTCTTCCTGTTCCTTGCAATGTTGTATTTCATTGCACAGAATCATTTTCATGTAGGGGTTTATAAATCTACTATAATTCTTCAAACAGATCGGTTCCATTTAGATCCGATGGCTTTAGACCCAGGAAAGATAGGATATTCCTCATCTCCTTTGTCACCTGCCGCTTCTCTTTCAGCAAATCAATGTCTAAACCCCCACTTAATTCTTCATTTATTTTGTCTAAATTATCGAAATACTTCATATATTCATCAACCTGATCTATCAGATATTTTTCATTTGTCTGTCTTTTATCCAGGGCATGTAATATTGCGGTTTTCGTCTGTTTTTTTAATTGTTCTTTTTTGGAAGGTCTTGCCATATTTCAGCCCCCTTTTTCAGTTTTTTCATTTTTGAAACTTTTTCCGGATGCCTGCCCACTCCCCGTTGTACGTCCTCTCCCTAAATTTTAGGGCATAGGGGGTACCGGGGGTACTACTACCATCGCTCTTCTGTTAATGCTTTCTTTTTCGGTCTATATTTCATTCGTCCATGTACTTTGTCATGGCAATCATGACATAAAGGAATTAGATTCGTATATTCAACACCTTTGTATGTGTATGTCCTGCTCAGTGCAAGCCATGGATATTTTTTTACGAACTGAATATGATGCACCGTCTCTGCTCTTGTAATCTTTCCTTGCTCCCTACACATGACACATTCACCATGATGTTGCTTCATCACTTCTGCTTTTACCTTCTTCCATTCCTTTGATTTGTAAAAGCTATATAGGCGATCTTCCTGTATTAATCGTTTTATCCACTGTGACAATTCTTCTTTTTCCATTTAGATCTCCTTATACAAAAAAGAACAAGGACTGCTGCCTTACGGCTGCTATCCTTGTTCCATTTTTTTTGATACTACTATAATACATTAAAATAATGTATGTGAGTGCGGGTATTTATTCCATTTGTTTCATTTTAATATTTGTGAAATAACTTATTAAGTTCAGTATAGTTGCTGATATTGCAACAACTCCGAAAAATTCACTTTTTAAATATACCGGATAAATACATACGGCCATTAAACTTGCCAATATCAAATACCGTTTTCCTTTCATACCTCGCCTCCCTAAGAAACAACGTTTATTGTCTTCCAACTTTCTGCATCAATGCTTCCTGAAGCGTTTTAGAGAAGTTGATACCGCATTCTTCCGCTTCCTTGCTTAACCAGTATGGAATTGTACAATTTTTCTTTACCGCTCTATTTCTCATTTTATTGCGATATCGTTCAAAATCCACATCAATATATGTCATTTCTCCATCTGAATAATCAAAATCTTCATCTGCGTCTTCTTTTGCTTTTTGTAAAGCATCTTTGCTTGTTGAAGCACAAGGAAGTTCTATTTTATCGTCCTCTAAATCTATTCCTTTTAGTCCTATTGCATCTCTAGCTACTTCTATTGCATCTACAAAACTTTTTGCTTCCGTATATATTTCCAAATCAGGAACATAAACTAAATAATCTTTGTCTGATTTCTTTATAAATGTTGGATATGCTCTTTTCACTTTAATCCCTCCTTCAATTAATATAATATTTTTTCTATTCTTCTTTATGTATATATTATTCCCAGAAATCCTGGGGACTATTTCAGTCCCCATTTTCTCAGGATTTTCTTTGCTGTTATTTCGTTTATCTCTTTGTGCCTTGGAATCTGTTCCGTATCTTTGCCCCTCTTGTATGTATCATGATTCCCGCCGTGTTCCTTGAAAACGAAGCCTGCTTTTTCTAATTTTTTTATTAATTCACGTTGTTTCAAAAGCAATCCTCCTTTCTATGTTCTTATTATACGCCCTTAGTACGTATAAGTCAAGTTTTTTATGCGCTTTTTATACGTACTATTGTAGTTTTTTTGATAATAAATAATAAAACTTCCTTCTCCTGTCGTAAAACATATCTCTCCCACACGGAATATTCATCACATTTCTCAGATATTCGAATGAAGCTCCCTCTTCTGTAACATTTTTAAGTATATATTTATATAGATCTCCGTCTGCCTCAATAGCCGTTCTCTCGATCTTCTCACAATTTTCTGCTGCCTGCTGCCGAACGATAGCAAGGTTCTGGGTTGCGTCACTATTTCCATTTCCCCTTGGCATACCATCCATATTCTTACTTCCTACTGTATCCGTCTTATATTTTAGGATGTCTTTAAACTCGTTATACCTTAGCGCAAAGTGATATGCTTGGTAGAATGCGTGCTTTGTTATTCCCCATTTCTTCTGCGATAAAGGTCTAATGTTCTGCATATTAGCTATTTCCCCCTCTCTATCCAAAACATAATTTGTGTTGCATTTGTATGTTGTCTATGCTCTTATGTGTGTATCGCATCGTAGTATTTACATCCTTGTGGCCTGCAAGTTTTTGTATGCTGCTGTCCGGCAATCCATGTTCTGCCGCCTCGGTGATCATTGTATGCCGAAAGCGATGAGGAAAAATATTGCTTTCCACTCCAGCGTCCCGTGCAAGATCTTTGAGCATACTTCTTATCCCCGCCGCAGTTAACCGATTGTGTGGTTTCCTGCAAGTAACAAACAAGGCCCTGCTTTTGTCTTTCCTGCTGTGTAAATACTCTAAAATATGTACCCTTGCCTCTGTGGACATAACTGCCATACGGCTATCCCCGCCTTTCCCCCTGCGGATCAGGACACGATCTCCGAAAAAGTCCATATCCTCGATATTCAGAGACACCAACTCAGAAATCCTTATACCACTACTATGCAGAAGATCAAGGAGGGCTTCATTCCTCAGCCCTGCATGATCTTTCAGTTTAATTATTTCTTCCCGCTTAATTGGCTGTCTCTCCTTTTCGTGAACCGCCGGCAACTCTACCAGTTCCACTGGATTGATCGTGATATATCCATATGTTTTTAAAAAAGCAAAATAGCTACTAAGATTTCTAAGGTTGTTCCTCACACTGGTTTCACTCAGCCCTGCACTTATCCGTAGGTGATTTATAAAATTGATAATATCCACACTTGATATGTCTCTGAAATTCCTGTCACAGAAGGTAAACATGCGACGGATGCTGAGACAATACTGATAGATCGTTCCTTTTGTGCAGTTCTTACTTTGCTTGTTCGCTATAAACGCCTGTACAGACTCCATATTATCATCTCTATCCGTCCTTAACTCTGTAGACATAACACGGAGCTTTATATCTTGCAATGCTGCCGCAACCGCAAACTTTACTTTGATAAGGTTCTCCGGTGTAAGATCCGTGAGATTCGCCAAAACCTTATTAATAAAACTTGCTCCATCCATATATTTTTCCGCATTTTCCATGATCTTTACCTCCTGTATTGATTTCCGATACCTGGAATGATATAATACAGGTATCTTAATGATAGATAGCAGTGCAGGTCTTTGGTCGGATGGCACTGCTATTTTTTTGTCTCCTTAATTAAATAGCAGTTTAACTGCTTTGCAATCGTTTCTATCACAGGCACTGTAACCCCATTCCCAGCCTGCTTGTAAATTTGACTATCCGAGTTCACCATGGCCGCCCGTTTGAAATATTCGTCCTCCCATCCCTGTAGTCTAAAACATTCCTTCGGTGTCAATCGACGGATTCTAGTTCCATCCAGTGTCCCCTGCTTGCATCCGGTTGTAAGTGTCTGTGCTACGCCTTTCCCAACACGTCCTCTCCGGGTCTTGCTGTTTGGCTGCTCCAGGTTAATGCTGTCCCCTGTAGTTGCAAGTGCATATCCTTTTTTGGTTGCTTCTTTTACAACTACACCATGCCGGTCTTGTGCGGTAAGCGCTGGAATGGCAATATTATGCCGACCTCCTAGCTGACTGTTTAAAGCAGTCATTATTCCATCAGTCGAATATATTCTGTCTTGCTGTGACCTCTCTTTTCCAGATTGGTCTTTTATGTTTAAGCATTTTACCCCTGGTACGGGCGAATTGTTTCCCCGTCCCCGTGACGGTCCTCTCGCCGTTAATGTTGGGGTTATCTCCACAGGTTTACAACTCTTCTCTGGTCTGGTTATATACTCCGCCTGTTTCTCTGAGAGGAAATACTTCTCTGGTACTTCGTCCTCTAAGATGTCCAACAATGAACACCCGCTCCCGGTTTTGCGGTACTCCGAAGTCTTTCGAGTTGAGAACTTCCCATTCCGCATCATACCCGACTTCGTCCAACTCAACGAGAAGTCTGGCAAAGTCATATCCTCGATTAACAGAAAGAAGATTCTTAACATTCTCGATGAATAAATACTCGGGTCTATTTTTTTCTTCGACTGCCCTAAGAAGTCTTGTAACTGCAAAAAATAGACTGCTGCGGTTTCCTTTAAATCCTTTTTGTTTTCCTGTGATGCTAATGTCCTGGCATGGGAATCCAAAGCACCACACGTCTGCTCTGGGCATGCTTGTGGCATCCACTCTTCTAATGTCGTCTGCGTACCACTCTCCATTCTTGTATTCCTCCTTTAAAATTTCTTTTTGCCTTTTATTAAAATTTACTGCACCGTTCTTTTTCAGCGGTGCTTCTATCTCTGCTATGTGTTTTCGCTGTTCTTCCGTCAGCAGGTGCATGGCGGTATAACTTGCAACTGCAAATTTGTCGAACTCGCAGAACCCAACACATTTATGTCCCACCAGTTCCATACCACGCCGAAACCCTCCGATCCCGGCAAAAAAATCTATAAATGTTAAACTCATAATCGTAAAGGAGTAAGACGTCTTTCACTGCCGGCCGGCACTCCGTCCTCCTTTCTCAATTAAATCTTAATTTCCTAATTTACATCAATCCCCGTAATTTCTTTAAAGATCGAAGCATCAAAATTTGGAATGTCCTTAATAATCTGTTTTTCATCATTGCTCAATCCTCTCCACCACTCATTGGCCTTGTTTGATGTATCTTTTTCTTTTAAATATCCGCCTGTAATTTTGTAATCAGGATGTATCTCTTTTTCTTTGTCATTCATTCTTTGTTTGCCGATCCATTCTGTAGGCGATGCATTGATTTGATTTAATAATGATCTTGCGTCTGAATGTATCCAATCAAGATAAGTCCAATTAGAAGGTTTGTTAAATAAATTTATTTTTGGTTCACTTGTATTAAAGCATCCGCTTGCAAAATTTGTTTTGTTCCAATCGCCTGAGTTCCAATTGCCTGAGTTCCAATCGCCTGAGTTCCAATTGCCTGAGTTCCAATCGCCTGAGTTGCACTTGCCTGAGTTCCAATTGCCTGAGTTCCAATCGCCTGAGTTCCAATCGCCTGAGTTCCAATCGCCTGAGTTGCACTTGCCTGAGTTCCAATTGCCTGAGTTGCAAAAACCAGAACAACTTTTTCCAATATTTACTAATCTCAAAACTTCTTCCCAGCTGATCTCGCGTACAATTTCAATTTTGCTGGTACAGCATTTTGAATTGTCGCTTTTTCTGTCAATCTCGCCATGCGCAATAATTTCAGCAACTTTGTTATGTGGATCAAAGGCATGGTAGTCAAAACAATCTTTTAGATCTGTGCAATAATGAAACCCCCGCTCAGGGCATATAGGTTTAAAATTCTCTGTGTATGTTTTTCCTACTTCATACTTAAATCCTTGGCATTCCCAGTTTTGATTAAATACTTTATATCCTTTTTCCATTCTTATTCCCTTTCTCGATTAAATCCTAATTTAAATTATTTATACTTCTGGTATCTTAAAAATTTATACTGCTTATGTCTTCTAACAACTTCTCTGGAAATATTCCTTTTTCATTTATCCAGTTGCAGCTTAAATCACAACATGTGCACATAATTCCTTGCATATCGCCAGAATTGCTTTTGATTAGTTTTTTCTTTTTACAAAGTTGCCCTGTTTTTTTATTTATTTTTATTTGTGTTTCATGCACTTCTTCTTCCCAAAATGCTAATTGTCCCCCGCATTTAGGACATACATATCTATTCATTTTTCTACCTCCTAAATCTTAATCTTCTTCAGTTTCGGCGAGGTATTCCTCCTCAAATTCTTAATGTTCCGAATACTATAACCTATCTTAATAAATCTGCTATTTGATCCGCAGGAAAAGTAAATGATGTGTCCTCATCAGATACGCTTATCGTTTTCCCTTCTTTATCATTGGTAACGAGTATCCTCAGCCGCCTTATTTTATAACCGTTTACTCCTCTTTTATCTTTAAATCCATTCACGTATATTTCTTTATTTCTACACTGCATACTTACTCCTTTCATATTCTTCCACAAGCTCCTGCTTTGCTTTACTGTCCAGTTTTTCAAACGTTTCTTTACTTTTAATATAGCTATCTCCCAACTTCTTAACGACAAATATCCACATGTAAAATTCCATGTCATACTCCTTTCCGCCCCTCCTAAGAGGGGCTTACTCGCATTAGTTTCTTTAGTCGTTTGTTTATAGTTTCATGTGATATATTGCTACATGTTTGGATATGGGACAATTCCTCTGTGCCCACATTCCTTGCACTTATAGCCGTCTGTGAGGCCGTATTCTATCTCTACGGCTCTCTCTTCAATATCGAAGTTCCTGCTGCCACATTCCGGGCAGCTCCACCATGGTTCAAATTTTTCTTTAGGCATCTCTTACCCCCAGGATACAATACCCAGGCTTCAGACCCTCATAATTTTCCAGAACATAGGTTATTTCCTTTCGGATAATATCTCCAGTCCATTCTCCATTCTTGTATTCCCGCATTTTCATGAAGTCCCCCACTTTATAGTCCCGGTCGTTCTTTCGTAATTCAAATGGCTTTATTCCTGATTTAGAATCTTTAAAATATTTGCTTTCTGTCTTTACATCATGCTCAACTTTCCTATCGTGGATCTCCCCGTCTGAATCTACTGTCTGCGTTTCTGGTTGATTCATGAAGTGCGCCGCCTGTAACTCACGTTCTGACATAGCTCCAGGAGTGTTTTTGTTTTTAAAGTCAATACAGTAATCTACGGCTTCGCCCTTTTCGCTGCACTTTTCCCAATTCAAACAAGAATAACATTTTGAAATAATCTTCTCCGGACTCGGATCGAATGGCTCGCTTTCCGGGACAACTCCCTTATAATCTCCTATATTTTTCTGCCCTGGAATCTGTTCTTCTGGTTTGATTTCTTCTTCCCGTTGCGATGTCGCAACAGATTCTTTCTTTTCTTTTTCTGCTGCATTTTTCTTTGGTTTCTCTTCCTGAACCTGAGAGGCTCCGTATGCTTTTGTCCACGGATCTTCCGCATTGAAATCATATACTGCTGCCATCTCTTTTAAAAAGTCTTCCCATGTTAATTCCTGTTTTCCTTTTACTCCAAGCTGCCGGATCAGGATCTTTGCTTCTTCGAACTTAACTGCCAGCACCCCTTTTTTCATTAATCTGTATCCTTCGCGGAGGACTTCCTCCCTTATGTCTTCCATAGAGGTTGCCTTACATATAGCATTTAATTCCTCTTTCTTATTCTGATACTCTGCAAAGAAAACTTCCTGAAGGTTTGTCCTCTCTTCTCCCGTGGCCGCCTTGGATGCCCGTTTGATCTCCCGGATCTCTGTCACCGGTGTATTTTGATCTATCAAGCAATAATCTTCCGGATCCATTGTCAGCATTTCTGAAAGTCGACTGCTGCCGTATCCGATAAACTCTTCCCGCAGCTCTTCACTGTTCCCTCTAATAGAATATTTATCATTGATTGACATAAACCGGCTTGTGACCGATTTTGATAGTCCATGTTCTTTCTGAGCAAACTCAAAGATATTCTCATATCCGTCCTGCCGGAATGCCTCTGTATCCCGGATCTGCTTTAGGAAGTATCCAATCTTTACAAAACTCTCTGCCGTAAAATTCAACTGCCGTCGCAGGTCTTCTTTGATTTTTATATATTCATTCATCGTCATCTGATGAAATTCCGTGATTTCTCCCATTTACGCCGCCTTTCTTTCCTTTTTCATGAGACTCTTTTCAAATCCTTGTACAAATTTGTGCACGGACTCCGGTACTGGATTGTTATGTCGATTGTTGTATGCTCCTCGGTACTGGATCACTTCCGTTCCCTTTACTTCCATGGTATAAAATGAGATGTCTTCTTTTCCTACTTCACGGATAAATAGAATCGTAGTCCATCCTTTTGCTACAGAATCAATATAGGTTCCTACACAATGATGGAGACTCTGCCCTTCTTCTATAATCTCCTGAAGAGAGTCCGGTATCTTAATGATATATTTCGAGGTTTTATACTGATATTTCCCTAATTCCGGCTTCCTCTTTTCATACTGCTGTTCTTTTCCAATGGTCTGTAAAACCTTTGTCTCTTCCGCTACCTTATCGTGTTGGTTATTTAGATCCCGCGGAAATAATACTGCTTTGCTCTGCATGTCATAATGAAGATCTGCTGCCATGCGCAGGTAATCTGCCCATATTGCCGGATCATGCCCTTTTGTCAGATATGTTGTTATTTTTCTTATTGTTGTATATTGCTTTAGTTCGTAAAGATAATTTGCTGCTTTGGCCAATGCCTTGACTTCACTGGCAGATAGCTTCCCCTGTGAATCATTTCTCAAAACTCTTACTTCACTTTTTGAAAAATCATGGTCCCTGGCCATTCTCATATCTGCGCGTGTTATCCCTAAAATCTCATGAAGCTTCGTGCCTTTTCTCAAAAATTGATCCCATGAGGTTAGTTCTCTTGTCAATCGCTTCATTCCTGCTTTTATTAGTTTTTCTATATCCGGATTTTTGTTATAAACTTGCAAAATATCCATCCATGGCTCTTTGTCATAATCCCATGTTGCAACAACATCAATCCCGCTGTGTTCAAACGGTGTCCCCTGTATGCTTTGTTTTAAGCCCCCCTTGTAAATCAATGCTTTTCCGTGTGGATAACTGCCCATTCCATATCTCCCGGAATCACTCCAATACGGTGTTCCTTCCCCCTGATAATCGTCATACAGTTCAAATCCCTCCTGCAGGAACTTGATATAAAGATCCTTCGTGTCGCTCAACACTTCTCCACCTTCGCGTGATCTTTTGACTGTTACACTTTCGATCGCCGTTAAACCATATTTTGTTTTTGAAAACCTTACAGTTTTTAATTTTTCTTCGATTCGTTTTTGCCGTCCTGCTGCCTTGAAAATGATTTCTTTTCCGCAGCAAGGACACTTACCGGATTGATTATGCTGTATCTTCTCCATTGTCCGATCAAACGTGATAGTCTTCTGACAAGCCGGACATACTCCGCTGCTTTTCTTTCTTACTGTTCGGTAAAAAAAGTAGGAAGTCATTTGATTTGAGGCCCAAGTTTTTAATTTTTCTGAAGGCTTTTTGACAGCCCTGATGTGATCCTTGATTTTCTTCTGCCGATTTTTTTCTTTTACCTGTCGCTTTATTTCGTTTATATTTTCTTGTGCTGCTCTGAGTTTATATCCCAGCTTTGACTCTCTTGCCCAGTATACAAAACTATTTTTCAACATTTCGTCCAAGAAGTTCATCGCGATCATTTTTTGTTGCTCCTCAATCTCTTCCAGTCCCTTTGCTTCAAAAGCGGTCGTGTAGCAGTAATAGGACCCATCTAATAATCTTTGATTCCACCCGTCACCTTCTACATAATTCGCAAACTCCTTCTTACGGATACAAATTCTCACATTCTTTTCTTGTAGTGTCACCCCATCTACCAGTAGCGTATCCTTATGAATATGGACTTTTTGGTCTCCAAATGGGATTCTCTCTATTTCTTTTTTGCGCATCGTCTATCTCCCCTCGTAATATTCCTTCGCAATCTTGAAGATGACTTTCGGCGGCACATAGACACACGACTGCCCGTTCCTGCGCTTCTGCGCCTCCTTCCTGGCTAATTCCAGAACCTTTTCTAATTTCTTGCCCTTTCTGCGAATACAGATGGCAAAGTCTTCTTTTTCCTCTGCCTGCACTTTTAAATAATCAGCGATGCCCGTGGCCAGATCCTTGTCCTTTGCTTCTTTAACTTCAAGATCAAGTTTCCCGACTGCTGCCATGGCTGGATCTGTAATAAAATCAATCTCTCCGTCCCAAAACAGATTAGCCAGCTCCAGGTCGATACCGTTCTCTTTGCACAGCTTATCTAAATTTTCTTTTTCTCCATCTTCCTTTAGGCTCCTGGCCACTGCATTAATTTCTTCCGCTGTTTCCATTTCTCCGTATGTTTCGAACATGACTTCCTCCTGTCCGGATCAGTCCCAGGAAAATGTCTTTGTTCAAGAAACATTCCCGGTACTTTCCTTTCTTGTTTTCAATTTCAACTAACACGTAATAGAGATAAACTTTCATTACTTTTCCCTGGATTTTTTCAATGTGATACTCTTTTCCTTTTCCTTCTGGATGTAAAAAAGTAATCCTGCTTCCTGGTTTGAGTTTCAATGATTTTCTCATCATCTCTTCGGTATATGCATAGTTCAATACAAGCGACCTCCCATCAGCGTTCTCACAATATCCTCTGCTTTATACTCCCCTGCGATGTTCTTTGTCTTCTCCATCTGTCTACGGATTTTTTCTCGGCTCCGTTTATTTTCCGGTTGGAGAATCAGGATAATAGAGTCAATGTCATATGTAGGAAACTCAGAAAATGCATTAAATAATTCCTTCTGCATCTCTTTCTTAAGTGCTTTATCTGTTTTTTTATTGAGATGTGGCCCCCTGTTCCCTTTATGGAATCCGGCCGGGAGAGCTATCTTTGAATAAAAATGGTCTACGCCTCCGTGTGACCGATAAACAATATGATGCATCTCAATCGGTCCTGTTGCCTCTTCATCGTTGTAATATCCAAGTTCTTTTTGTACGTCAAAATTAATCATTCTGTAATCTCCCTTCCAAAATTGTTTTACAATTATATTTGTCTAAATTAAGGTCTGCTCTTAATTTGTGGATTGCAGCGAAGACATAAATCTGCTTCCACAGGTCTGCATTTTTAATAATCTGGTTATTAGCTTTCTGCCAATCTGAGTCAGCATATTTGTTTAAGTCCTTCAGTATTCTGCAAAAATATTCTGATTCAGTATGAATTATAATTTGCATTCTCTGTCCCTGCTTTAAACGGTGCAATGCTCTAATGGCAGCTTCCACCACAGCCCGGTTCTTTGTCGTTTCCTCAATCCGGCCTTCATCTATCAATAGATTTGTCTTTGTAGTTATATACTCTAAGATTGCCCGGTACACTGCCGGTCCGGTCTTTCTCGCATGACAAGCTGTGTATATGTAGATATCTATCGTTTTTATGGTATCTTCCCTCCAATCTTTACTTGGATATATTTTAGAAATTGGTATCCAGCGTCGGTGAATCCACTAAATATGCTGGTTTTGTCAATATAAAAACCTTCCTTCGCTTTTGGATTCTCACGGAAATATTTCCGTTCCATAATGATCCTTTTCTTTGGCTCCGGGATTATAAGGTTCCTTGACGGGGAATACCGTCTCTGCATCTCAACCCTTTTCTCTGTTATCTCTTTGATTAAGTAAGATGCTAAATCTCCATATTGTCCAGAATCATCAAGGATGCTTGTATAAACAGATCCATGTTCCCAGCATTTCCGGATAATCGCCGACTCTATGGAATTTATTACGAGATGGTGATGTCTGGCTCCCCTCTTTCCAATTTCAAAGACATGAATGAACTTAAATTCCTTTCCTCTGTTGCGGTATTCCTTCCGCATTCTTCTAAGAAATTGCCTCTTATGTTCTTTCATTTCCTCCAGGGATGGTTTGATCCCTGCGTAGGATAATCGGATGTGCATGTCTCCTCCCTGAAAGTTCGCATTTAGAGTCCACCTTAATTTATCAATTGCTTTTCTGATGTTTACCTTGTGCTGTGATTCTTTTGTTTTCTTTTTTCTCTTCTCTCTCCTGCACCCCTTGGGGTGAACTCTTGGAGAATAGTACCGCTGTATCTCTATTGTCTTACCAGCCTTAATCACCGATTCTATATATGGCATTTCTCCTCCCATGGTCCTAACTTTAATACCTTTAGCAAGTCTAAACGGCGGCATGATACCGCCATTTACTTGCTTTTTATGGAGGAATTTGTTATAATAAAAAAGTACAATATATTGTTAAGGGCTTATCGTGGTTGGTGGGCTCTTTTTTTATGTTCTTTTTTAAGTAGTTCAAATTCTTCCGGCGTTCCAATGTCTTCGTACCGCCCAAGCTTATCCACAATTTTTCCAAACAGACAGTTATTTTCTTCTCTAATTCCGTCTTCAGATATTTTGGATGCTCTATATTTGCTTGCTCCTTCATATCGCATCGTTATTCTATCCCTGGCATATTGCATAGTATCTCCTTGCTTCTTCTGCCTTTCCCTGTTTTACACACTTGCAATATGTATGTAAGCCGTTCCATTCATGGATAATCTTCCTGTCATTTATATTTGCAACTGTTACTTCCGGATACCGAAATCCTAAAACTTCTTCTATAATGTCCCTGGTTTGTCCTGTCTTTTCTGCCGTATCACAAACAGCCTCAGCAACAGTTTCTTTCTGTACCAGGTTTGAGAATGTTCTTCTCACTCTATCTGGATTCATTTCTTTCCTTAGAGTGGCCTCCCACTCAATAATTGTTTTTTCTACATCCGTCACTTTAATTTCCTTGTTTTTTGATATATTTTCTAGTGGTATCCCATCCAGGTGCATTGCATATATTTCCTCTTTCACTTCCTTTTTTATATACATGTTTTCCTCCTATGATCATTTTTTCCATGCTAAGGCTGCTGCCCAGAAAAGTATTGCCAATATTCTGTATCCAGTAAGCGACAAGAGACATCCTAGCAGCAGCAAGCTTTGCGACATGCTCTTCTCTGCTTTATCCATGGTTCACCTTCTTTCCAAAGATGGCCTCTCTCATATTAATTACATCTGTTTTTTTGTCCTCGGCATAGCATTCAAATTGATCCATAGGGATTCTGATGCTTGTTCCAAGGCGGATCGCTTCTATTTCTCCACGATTTGCCAAATTCCTGATGTGGGAAGATGAGCAATGCACCAATTCGGCAAGCTGTTCAGGCGTTTTGAACCGCCTTTCTTTTCTCTCTTTTTTTAACTCTGTTATTTCTTGCTCTAAACATGCTATCCTTTCCTCCAAATACATATCTTTATCCCCCTTTGTATTGTAAATTTCATCTCCAAAAGCATTTGTTCTATTATTGCTTTGTTGTTTCCTCCTCCAAAAAATATTCGATCGGAACACCAAAGTAATTAGAAAGAATTTTAATTTTGTCGATCTTAGGACTACTGATACCTCTTTTCCAGTCGCTTAAAACTGATTGAGCTATTCCAGTATCTTTAGAAACTCTATATGCCGTTTTGTTGGTTTTCTCTAACAAGCTTGAAAATTTTTTGTACAATTTTAACACCGCCTTTCCGTTGTATATACTTCGTAAATATGATATACTTTGTTTGTCGAACGAAGTATATCAATTTTAAATTGCATTTTATTTACGAAGCGTATTATTTTTTAGTTCGTTCTTTCGTAGTACAGTTGTAGTATATCAATCGTTTCTACGAATGTCAACAACAATTAATACGTTTTTGTGAAGTAATGCCGTTTTTGTGAAAGGTGAACAAAAATGTATGAAATATTTGAACAACTTTTAAAATCATTTAACATCTCAGCTTACAGATTTTGTAAAGACACAGGTATATCACAATCTACTATCAGCACTTGGAAAAAGAAAAAGAATTTAATAAATAGTGATACTGCAAAAGTTATAGCAGACTATTTCAACGTGTCTCTTGAGTATGTTATGACAGGAAAAGAAAAAGAAGGAGGAGAGGCATACTACCTAAATGACGAAACAAAAGAAATTGCGCAAGATATCTTCAAAAACAAAGAACTCAGGATGCTTTTTGATGCAGCAAAAGATACACCACCAGAGCGGCTTAAGGCATACTACAATATGATCCGAGAACTTGAGCGACAAGAAAAAGGAGAAGATTACTAAAAGGGAAGTGTTTTAATGGCAGACGATTTACTACAGATAAACGTTGTTTTGATTGATAACCCATTCGGAATTAAAGGCAGCGTAACACAAAACTATGATGGATCTTACACCGTTTTTATTAATGCTCGATTAAGTTACGAGCAACAAAAGAGGGAATATGAACATGAAGTAAAACATATAAAAAACGGTGATTTTGAAAAAGATGACTGTGATGCTATCGAAAGAGAAGCACATAAGTTTGAATTTGCTTCAGAATTGTGTCCATCAGTTTAAGCCATATACACTTAATAAATAGAGGGATGAAACTTAATATCATAATAAGGAGAATATATGAAAAAGAAAATTTTATGCTTGTTGCTTTCAATATTTTTGCTGATCCCTATGACTTCTGTTGGGGCCGCCTCTATAAAGATTTCACATAAAAAAATCAATATAGATATTTTTCATTCCAAAAAATTAAAAGTAAAAGGAACGAAAAAGAAAATCAAATGGTCAAGCAGCAACAAAAAAGTAGCAACTGTATCAAAAAAAGGAAATGTAATTGCCAAAAAAGTCGGAAAGGCTACTATAACTGCTAAAATAGGAAAAAAGAAATTAAGATGTAAAGTTACTGTAACGAACAATCGCGGAAGTTATTTAAAGAAATATTATTCAGACAGAGGCGAATCAGAATTAACTATAAATACAAAAAAGATCCGTTACAAAAAAAATAAAGATTTTCATATTTACTATGAAATCTTTGAATTGGATAGGGAGCTGGAAACATACGTATATCTGGACAGAAAACTAATTGATTCATACTATGTATGGGGAAGCCAGGATTTCATTGAACTTAAAGGAAATGCTTTATCAAAAGGAAAGCACCGCATCGCTTTTGTACAGTATAAAGATGATAATCCAAATAAACAACCTGTAGATTTTAAAAACGCAAGCTACTACGTGAAAAGATAATAGTAAAACAAAAATCCGCCCGGGGACAACCGGACGGATGATTGAAACTATTCTGAACAATGCCAGAATGATATAATCTCTGTAGCAAGAATATTATATCATTCTGGCATCCGTTCTGGCAATAGGTGTTATTTTTATACGCTTTTTTAGAAAGGATGATATGGTATGAGTATCCAAATAGACAAATATACAAGCAAAAAGACCGGCAAGACGAAGACAACCTATTACGCTAGGGTATGGCATCCGCTCTTAAAAAAGCCGATCTATGGAGAAAAAAGAGAGACACGAAAACTTGCAGTTAAAGATGAATCTGCATTGATAGATACAGTAGAGGATGACATCAAAAATGCGGAAAAAGACAATATAGCTCAAGAAAAGGAAAAATTTATTTTTCATCATGTTGCAATGAAATGGTTCAAGCATTCAAAGTCTGAATATTCTGGCGCAACATACAAAGTATATCTAAGCAATTATAATAATTACTTAAAAGGCATATTCGGCCAAGAGGATATCCGAGAAATTACATCAGATCACATTCTTACCTTTAAGGAAATGCTGCTTGATGGTAAAAATGAAAAGAAAAAGCAATACGCCCCTGAAACAGTAAATAAATATATTAATATCCTGTGTGACATATTCAACTTTGCTGTAAGTCCACTTAAATTGATCCCTGCAAACGAAAACCCAACATTGGGTATAAAGCGATGCAAGGTTCTTTATAAAAAGAAGACCACTTGGACTGATGAAGAGGTTTCAAACTTTCTCTTATCTTCTGAGGCCAAGAGCAGCCACTACTATCCAATGTTTTGTGTATCTCTACTGCTGGGGCCAAGGCCAGGAGAAGTCTGCGGGTTTGCTGAACATGACTTTTCTATCAAAAGCCATACGCTTTCAATAAACAGAGGATACAGCAAATATGGTGAATTAAGTGATACAAAAAATAAGGGATCTATCCGAGAGGTATATGTTCCCGATACCCTCTATAACATATTGAGGCAGGTTCTATTGCAGAAAAAACAGATTAAGCTACAGTATCCAGAAATCTTTGATAATGACTTCCTTTTCAACACAACAAAAGGAAAGCCAGTAAATCCGGATTATTATTCAAAAACATTTTCAAAGGTGCTGGAATGTTATAATAAAAGTCATGATTATCCACTTCCGATCATACCTCTTTACAACTGCCGGCACTCCTTCGCAACAAATAACTATGCAAGAGGTGAACAGGATAAGGTTCTTTGCTCAATTATGGGGAACAGCGTAAAAACATTTTTAACTAATTATGTTCATATTAAAGGAACCCAGGAACAAAATGTGATAAGTGGATATGAAGATGCAATCTTCAAGGAGGCAAAATAAAATTACTGTACAAATTACTGTACGTGCTGTGTTTTTACAGTGTTTTTTATTATGCCAGTTCAACGTTTTTCTTCCAAATTCTATTGATTCATATAAATAATTTTCTATATGTTAGTGCCTTTTTTCCTTGCCAAGGTTGAGGTCGCGGGTTCGAGTCCCGTCTGTCGCTCTTCTACAAACGGCTTAGTTAAGCCGTTTTTTCTTTTCGTTAATTTCTTCACACGTTTTACTTTACGGCATAGTATTTCAGTAGGAAAAGTAGGATATAAAACTTCTCCAAACTACTCATTTTTCGGTCTTCATTATAGAATATCTATTACAGTTCCTGTATCAATATTTGTATATAAAAATAAAAGACCGGGATCTCTCCCAGCCTTTATTCTTAATACATCTTATGTTACTGTTTATCCTTAATAAGAATGGCGATCTATTAGACAGTATCAAATTTCAAAACCTCTCATGTTACTGTTTATCGCGACATCAGCTTTATCCTCTCCATCAACATGTTTTGACAGGGCATCTCTCGTATTTCTGTAGCCGAGTGCTGTTGCCACATCTTTTCCTACAAACCAAGGTTCGTTGTTAATAGTTACTGTTCGTATCTGCCCGAACTCTTTATTGTTAAAACTTTGCATTTCTTTCATTTAAATCTCCTTTTCAAAATTATTAATTCCTGCTTAGCTTTCCTCCCAAAATAAATATGTAATGTTTGTTGATATTGACGATTGATTTTTTAGAACATAAATTCTATAATTTATTCAATAGAGAGTTTTTATACACATTTCGTGTTATTTTTGTTGAAAAAAATATGCTGAACACTTTTCTTATAATAATTAGCTAAACGTACTTTAATTTCATCTCGGGGAACTCTACTTCCATTTTCATACATTGATAATGCTGACTTACTTATCCCTATTGCCTTTGCCACTTCATCTTGACTTTTATTTCCTCGAAGCTCAATTAATCTTTCAGCAATCGCCTTTGTATTCATTCGCGTATCACCTCCTTTCTTTCTGCCACATTTTGTGTCTATGAATGTTATATCACTTTTTACAATCCGTGTCAATACTTTTATTAATTATGTTTACATTTCGTGTCTTTCTTGTTTACATTATTCACGTATCGTGTTACAATATGTAATGAGGAGGGAATACCATGGGTAATTTTAGAAATGTATTCAAACAATTGAGGTTAGAGAATCACTATACACAGGGAGGACTCGCTGATGCACTAGGGATTTCTCGTAGTGCAATAAGTATGTACGAGAACGGAAATAGAGAACCAGACTTTGAGACTTTAGAATTAATCGCTGATTTCTTTAATGTTGATATGAATTATTTATTAGGAACTTCAAAAAAAACTACTTCGATTTCTGTTGACCTTACACAAGAAGATCTTAAAACATTGATAGCCAGAAACGGAAAAGAAATGTCTACCAAAGATAAAATGGAACTTATTAAAATGTTGTCCGAATTATAGATTTATTTTATTTCAATAAGGAAAATTATTATGGGATTATTAAATGGAAAAGACAAAAATGGAAACGACCTTGCCTTAATGTTTCACTATTCAGGACTACCTAACTACCCTACAGATGGAAAGTTTAGAAATGTTCAGGTTACAATTGATAAGACAAACAATGTATTAATATTCCAGGAGAACACTGTATTTGGTATGAAACGTCGCTATAAAGACATTACCTTGTCCCCAGACAAAATTTATAGTGCTAAAGATGAAGGAATCGACAGGGAACAAATATCAAATGGTCTAGCTGGTGCTGTCGTAGGTGGTGCATTGTTTGGTGGAACTGGAGCTGTAACAGGAAGTATCTTAGAAAAAGGTTCAAAGAAGACAAAAGTAAAAACCTTTTTTGTAATTCGTTACATTGAATCTGATGATCAAAGGAAATATCTTTTACTCCGTAGTGGTAATGGTGTCAGACCAGATTTCATCAAACAACTTAAGCAGATAGCAGAAGAAAACAGCTCGCTCAAACCAAATGACAAACCTATTGAACTGTAAGACACAAGGAGAAAAATATGGCTTATTTTATTGGTGAAATTATAGGAGTTATACTTGCAATTTTATTTTTTGTTTCCCCTATTTTTCTTATTGTTTTAATCATATTGAAATTGAAAAGAAAAAAGAAAAATAAACCTTTAAGAATTGTTAATAGATGTATTGCAGTTTGTACTATTTTATTTGCTATATCCATTGCATGTGTAATTATATTTATTCCTGATTACAAGAATCACGAGACAAGCTTATCAGAATCAGAAGACACGTCTAATCAAAAAAATGATACTATAGAAACAATCACTGAGGAAGTAACAGAATCAACAACCGAAGAAACTACTACGGCAACGATGGAAGCTACTACGGAAGCAAGTACCGCTTCTGAAAATGACTTGGAAAAAATCAAAAAACAGGCGAAAAAAGATTTTGTGAAACAATGTAAAACTTATGATTACAGGAAATTATTAAGAAATGAATCTAAGTATTTAAGTAAACCAGTTGCGTATAGAGTAAAAATTGCGCAGGTTATGAAGGATAGTTATACGAATGGATATCGAGCGTACATTATAAAAAATGGTCAAACCGATATGGATTGTGAATTTTACATTAAAGATTTGAGGTCCGATTCAGAAAGAGAAAAAAATAAATTACTTAAAGGTGATATTATAAGTGTTTACGGAAGGTTTAACGGATTTAAACAAATTACACGTACTTTATCTAAGAATACAGACGATGTTTCTAGAATTGATATGCAGTATGTTACTTTAAAGAATTAAGGGAATGGGGGATGAATTTATGAAACAAAGATTTTTGTCAATAGTTATGACTTTAATTATAATAATTGGTAGTTTTTCTGTTAAGCCAATCGATGCAAAAGTCAAAATAAAACTTAACAAAAAATCTGTAAGTATTGTGAAAGGGAAAAAATACAAATTAAAAGTGAAAGGTACTAAGCGAAAAGTAAAATGGTCTTCTAAAAATAAAAAGATCGCGACAGTATCTAAAAAAGGGTACGTGAAAGCTAAGAAGGTGGGGACGACTTATGTATATGCTAAAATTGGAAAGAAAAAATTAAAATGCAAAGTGAAAGTTAAAAATCCACCATTTTGTAAAATCTATGACATTGACGTTGACTCAGAATCTTTTTCTTGTACAATTAAAAATTTATCTAAATCTAATATCATAATAGATAACGAAGCATCGGTTGATGATGGTATAGATGATGGTTATATGTGGGCTGATACCGATTCAACAACGACCATCATAAAACCAGGTAAGAAAAAAGATTTATTTTTCTACGCTTTTGATCAAGATCCCATTGAATCATATCCAGATTATAATTGTACTTGGTATATAAAAAGAAATTTAGATATATCAATAGATTTAAAATACAAAAATAACTATTATTCTTATTTTTATTTTTCAGATACAAAGAGCGGTAGTCTAATAAAATGTAATTTTTTAAAAGATTTTTTCCCAGAATAAAATAATTAAAAAACCGCCCGGCGGCAACCGGAGGTTGGTGAGAAGGGACCTATTGAGTTGTAAACTTTAGGACATTAAGGAGGAATTTTATGAAGAAAAGAATTTTATCTGTATTTATAGCCATTGCATTATTAATATGTATCTCTCCTTTGGATGATATACATGCATCGTATGTTCCACATGCTGATTATTCCAAATGTAGAATCATTGCACCAAAAAACGTTAAACCTGGACAATCTTTTAAAGTTACATTTGTTGGTGACAGAGTAAATTCAAAAGGGGGAATTATTGGTGAAACAAAAATTGTACCAACCGCTTATATGATATTTAAGAATAAGAAAAAAGAAGGTAATGAGGTGTGGCCTGATGACTGGTGGGAATGGAGACCCATGGGGAACACTTATACAAAAACATTTAAATTAAACACACCCGGTAAATATATTATTTCAGCAGATTTTGATTTATTTACTTTTGATGAAATCTTCGGTTTTGATCAAGACTTAGCAGAATATTTAGGTGAAAAAGATAGCGTCATCAATGTGATCGGATCTAAATTCAAAATAAAATTTAATGGAAATAAGGGAAAAGTTTCAAAAAAATCTAAAGTAGTTTGGGGCGGAAAAAAATATGGAAAACTTCCAACTCCAAAACGAAATAGATATAAATTTAAGGGATGGTATACTAAAAAATCAGGTGGCAAAAAAATTACCAGCAACACATACATAAAGCTTAATAAAAAACACACTCTGTATGCACACTGGTTTGGACCAAAAGGTAAAGGTAAAACTATAACTAAGGCCGAATACAAAAGAATTAAAAATGGAATGACTTATAGCCAAGTAAAGTTTTTGGTTGGAGGTAAAGGAAAACTTGAGGTTTCTTCTTCCTATGGAGGATATACAACCAAAATTTATTCTTGGAAGGGACGCGGCTCAATCGGTGCAAATGCAAATGTTACTTTTCAAAATGGTGAAGTTGTAGGAAAGGCTCAGGCTGGACTGAGATAAAACAAAACCGCCCGGCGGCAACCGGGCGGACTTACTAAAAAGGAGAGGCTATGGATATCACAAAAAAACTATTAGATAAATCAAAGGAAGCATTTGTCATGGCCCTTGAAATTTATAACAAACCAACTATAAAATATCGAATAGAAGGTTTCTCGTTCTTTATTATAAATGCATGGGAATTAATGCTAAAAGCTGAACTGCTAAATCGAGATGAGTCCATTTATTATAAAGACAATCCAGATAGAACTATTTCTGTAAATACCGTATTATCAAAGATTTATACTGATAAAAATACACGAATCAGATTAAATCTTGAAAAAATAATTGAACTTAGAAATATCAGTACCCATTATATCACCGAGGATTATGAAGTAAAATATGCACCTTTATTTCAAGCTTGCGTGCTAAACTTCGTCAATGAAATTCAACGTTTTCACAAGGTTGATGTAACCAAAATAATTGCTGAAAATTTTTTAACAATATCTGCAAGTTATGAACCTCTTACGAATGAACAGATAAAATTAAAATATCCACCTGAAATTGCTGAAAGATTTATAAAACAAGCAAACGAAATTGATGTTTTGAGCCACGAATATAATTCTGATAAATTCTCAATCGATATCAGACAAAATCTGTATATCACTAAGAAAAAAGTTGAATCTGATTTTAAAGTCAGCGTCACTAGCGAATCTGAAAATAGAGTTACCTTTATAAAGGAGTTAAAAGACCCTTCAGATACACACAAATATAATTATAATACAGTAATTACTGCAGTATCTGAACGATTAAAGAAAAAACATATTGAGTTAGATTATCCAAAAGGATTTAATTCATATGTGCTGAATTTGGTCATAGATTTTTACGATATAAAGAGAGAAGAAAAATATGCCTATAAACACATAATAGGAAAGCAAGAACACTATACCTATTCACAACAATTTATAGATTTTGTAGTTTCTGAAATAGAAAAACAACCATCAATTTTCGTAGCGAGTTTAAAGGCAAAAAAAACAAGATAACCCCAGGCACATAGGAATGCTCAGTACAAAAAGTACCTACCCCATTATGGGACCCAGTGTTTATCCTTCACAAGTTATCTTGCTTATACTATACTATTTTATATGATTTTTGTCAATTTATGCACTAGTTTTTATACAATTTCTAAACAGTAAAAAACCGCCCGGCGGCAACCGGACGGCACATAAAATACTATTATCAGGATGATGCCTGAAATAATACGATTCGCACTCATATTATATCATTTCGGCATCTGTTCTGGCAATAGGTGTTATTTCTATACTCTTTTTTAAGGAAGGTGATATTAATGAGCATTCAAAAGCAAAAATATGTAAGAAAGAAAACTGGCCAGATCAAGATTACATATTACGCAAATGTTTATGACTCTGAATCTGGCCAACGTTTCACTGGTCCTGCCAGAAAGAGCAGAAACCTCGCTGTTCAGGATGAAAGTGACATCATTAGAAATTTGGAAAAAGCCAAGGCCGAAAAACGCCGTGCAGAAAAGCAGGCTATTGAAAATAAGTTACGCTTTGATACAGTGGCCAAACAATGGTTTGCCGCAAATAAACGTATATACGCAAACTCCACATATAAAATCTATCAGCAATACTATCACGATTACATCCAAGAAGTGTTTGGTGACATTCCAATTACCAGAGTGGAATCCTCTCACATATTAAAATATAAAGAGCTTATGGAAGAACCTACGGAGAGACTGCCCAATGGCTATTCCGCAGAAACTATCAACAAGTGTTTGAATATCCTCTCAAACGTCTTCCAGTTCGCTGTAAGCCCTTTAAAATTAATTGACGCTAATCAGAACCCTATGATCGGTATAAAGCGTAATAAGGTCGTCTACAAGAAGAAAAAGACCTGGACCGATGAACAGATCACACAGTTTATCCATTCAGAAGAAGCAAAAAACGATCATTACTATGTTATGTATTGTGTCTCTCTCCTTCTGGGTCCACGGCCGGGCGAAGTCTGTGGTCTGGCTGAATCTGACTTTCTGGGGAACCGTCTTGAATTTAACCGTGGTTATGATAAATTTGGAGAACTATCTGATTTAAAAACCGGCACATCCATCAGAACTGTGTATGTCCCAGAGATTCTTGCAGATATGATCCGCCGAAAACTTCTGTGGAAAAAACAGATGCGGATGCAGTACCCAGATTTCTTTGATAATGATTTTCTATTTGTGACAACAGAAGGCTTACCTGTGAATCCAGATTATTATGGTAAAAAGTTCCGTGGTGCTGTACGACAATATAACAGAAATCATATAGACAAATTACCAGAAATTTCAGTCTATGGATGTCGTCATTCTTTTGCTACTAATAACTACGAGCGTGGAGAGAGTGACAAACTTTTATCTGAATTGATGGGAAACAGCGTTAAGGTATTTTTACAGAATTAAGCTCAGATTAGACGTGCCAAAGCAGAAAAAGCAATTAGTGATTTTGCTGACATTATCTTCGCCGCAGAGTAAAATTACTTTACGGATTACTTTACGGCGGGGGTAAAATGTGTTGTGCTGTGTTACTTTAAATATCATAAAAACGGCTTATTTCGGCGATTTTACAAAATGTATTGTGCTGTATTCTGTATTTAATCGCCTTGCCAAGGTTGAGGTCGCGGGTTCGAGTCCCGTCTATCGCTCTTTTTAATGCTGGAAAATCTAGTATTTCTCATGGTTTCATCGGTTTAAATAGTAAATCTAACTGCTGTCAAAATTAAATTATTGATGTCAAAAAGTTTGGACACTTTTTAAAGAAAAAATGACGATAGTTTTTATAAAACTGCCGCCATTTTTTTTCGTTTCTTTTCCGCTTCTGTTGAAATGATGTAGCATTGTTCCGTGGTTGCGATATCCGAATGACCAAGTATATCTGCAATATCTCTGGTACTCATTCCAGCTTCATGTAATACAGTTGCAACGGTTTTGCGTAGCAGATGAGGATGTACTCTGTCAGGTTCAACCCCGGCTCTTTCACATAAATTCTTTAAATCTTTAGAAAGCTTTGCTGTTTTTTCTATATATTGATGCCCATCATAGCAAAGCAGTTGATTTGGTTTATACCATCCATTTTGCTGATGCAATTCCTTTAAAAGCCTTAATACTAACATAGCTCTCCCGGTCAGTGGCACTTCACGTTTGGAATGTGCAGTCTTTGTTTCACCAATGTCATAAACCTGTTTAATGATATGGTATAAAAAAAGTTGACACCCGCATTACCGAAATGGACACGGTGATTGGATGCGAGGGCAGCCGCAAGGTTCTCCTGACCATGCACTTTTGTTCCTGTGACATTATGGCAGCGTTCCTCCTGGACTCCAAGGAAACCACAGGAGTTGAAAAAGTGTTTGACTCTATCAATAAAGCTTATCGGTACATGGCTTTTCAGCACCGCAATCCCCCTGATACTTACCGGCAGGGGAGGCGAGTTCAGACATCCGGACAAGCTTGAATGCGGCATTGACAATATCATCCGCACAAGGATCTATTATTGTGATCCGATGGCTTCATGGCAGAAACCGCACTGTGAGCGGAACCACGAATACATCCGGAAAATCTGCCCGCAGGGCAAGAGCTCTTTCGATAACATGACACAGGATGACGTGAACCTGATGATGAGCCACATTAACAGTTCCTGCCGGGAAAGTCTCGGCGGTCTGACACCGTTCACACTTGCAAAAATGATATTGCCCGATGAACTCATGGACTTCCTCCATCTGTCTGAAATTCCGGCGGATGAAGTCATCCTTACGCCGGCACTGGTAAACGGCAAGCAGAAACCAATGCGAAACACGCAGGCATAAGACGCTGGTATTTCATGTGTTTACAGTAGGGGCATCCATGCTCGGCTGGCACAACGTGCCAACACTTTAATTACCCTGTGACGAATGCCTAACAATAAAATAAATCTGCGGATACGAGCCACCATAATAACCTATTAGGCAGGTGGAATTCAGTCTTACAGTACACAATCCCAGTTGCTTGCAACCGCATACCCTTTTTTTAGCAGCCAATGGTCAAGGGTAACTAAATCCCACTTTATACCCATTCCTGACATCTGTCAAAGCCTTAAAAATGGAATTTAGTTGTCAATACGGAATTTAAGTTTACAAGCGGATTTTAACTTTTCATTCAGGTATTCTTTAAAAACAGTCTGCCCCGTTTTTTAACCTTCAGGGGACATAAACGACATCCCATTCTGAGGGAGTTGTGTGCCAAAACAGGCACATGCTGTCGCCCCCACATCTGACAATGTTTTTCTTATCCCAAGCTCTGTCCCTTCCATCCCCTTTTTATATACGAGCAAAGGGACACATTCTCTTGTATGTTTGCTGTGTCCGATCTCGGGATCATTTCCATGATCCGCTATCACGACCAGGATATCCTGCTTTTTGAGGCACTCCATAAGTTCTCCGATCTTGCGGTCCGCGATTTCCAGGATCTTTTTGTAAGCCGGTGCTGACTGGGAATGGCCGGCCAGGTCTGTTTCCTGTACATTTGTACAGATAAATCCCTTTTTCATCCGCCCCATCTCCCTGATCGTAAGTTCCATGACTTCTTCCGTATCCACGCAGGAAACGCTCTTCCCATACTCATTATTCACGATATCTGCGACTTTTCCAAACAGCGAGACCTCATATCCCGCCCTGCCAAGAATGGACGGAGCCTGTACCTGCGGATCCACGCCATATCCTAAATGCCTGCACTGATACCCATGCTCATAAGATCTTGACTTTGAAGACGCTATCCCGATGAACCTCCCCTGTCTGATCTCTTCGGCATCCCACAGATCCTGCATCGTATTGCCTGTCCCTCCAAATACGATGACCCGACCAACTGTGGCAACCTTCCTCACAAGCTGGCTGATCTCAAGTTCTTTTTCAAAGGGCATATAATCCAGCGGAGCCGTCACATTATAGCACATTCCCAGATCTGCCTCCAGGTTGTCCGCCACAGTGGCATATTCGTCGACAAGAAGATATCTGAGCCCTTTCCTCTCGATCACTTCGACAATATGTCCTGCTTTTTCCAGACAGTCCCGTATCTCCTCGGCTTTCTCCTGAAATGGATGCTGATCCGGCTTTTTGGGGAGGGTCCCCATGATCTCCTGATGTCCTATAAACGTATCTGCCCCAAAATGCATCAGCTCACATTTCCCGAAGTTTGCGCAAGGTGCAAACTTCATGCATGAGCTCTCCTTTCCATAGGCGTTCATCAGTCCCAGCCTCTCCAGATTCCTTAATCTCAGTTCGGGAAACCTCCGCAGCAAAGACCCCAATGTATCCGCCTTCTGGTCAGCTGGCCTGACCATTGCCGTATCTTTCATAGCACCGATGCCGAAGCCGTCTAACACGATCACTACGAATCTTTTGTCCATTTCTGCCTCCCCTGACTGTCATAGACTCCTATGATCTTTTTCTCTCCTCTGTGAAGCCCTTCCACGAGCACGACATCACTTCGCGTCACAAATATCTGAAACCGGAACGCCATAAGCACGGTATCTCCCACCTGGCACATCTGCGAAAGCCCAAAGTGATAGTCGATACTGTCACTGTCCGGTGGGATGACAGAAACCTGTTCCATCTTCTCCATCCCCGTCCCCACAAGAGCGTTTTCCACATGGGAGCGCCTGTAATATCCGCCCCCGTAACAGTAACCTCTGTTCTCAAAATTGTGGGATACTTCCGTTACATATACACAACATGGGATCTCCGGCTCATCACATTCCGCGTGAAGTGGTGTAGTCCCCGTCAGCCCATGGCCGGGTTCCGCGCTGTTGCCCCCATAGACCGCCATTTTTTTCAGGGTCGAACAGCAGCTTGCGGAAGGCGTGTTTACAAGTTCACACGGCATCCCTGCCTTCTCCATGATTGATGCCGCCTCTAACACGGTCTTCAGATTATGGATCGGCCGAATCTTCTTCTCTTCTGAGTCATACAGATAGCACGGGAACGACGTGACCCCTGCCACTTTTACATTTTTACAGTCTTTCTCCACCCAAAGCGCGGTCTCTTTCATCTCTTCCAGCGAAAATCCGGCGGTCTGTCCGGAATACATCATGTCACCGCCTGCAGCGACACGGAGTAATATTTTCTGTATCTTTCCAAGTTCCGCGGCGGCTTTTTGTATCTCTTCGATTTTTTCGCGGGTATAGACGGTCATATATTCCACCCCATAAGCCACAAAACATTTTACTTTATGGCCAGGTATCTGCACCAGATGGCCCGCATTTTTGATGGGGATGCCATGGCGCATCATGACTTCAGCTTCTTTATAGTCAACGGTCACTGCCCCTTCATATCCCATCTCGACAAGTCTCTTTGCCAGATATGGATTTCTCCCGACTTGTTTGAGCATAAAGAAGAGCCTTATGCCGTATGCTTTGCCCGTCTTCGCGATATTCCGCGCATTTTCAAGGAATGTATCTACATCTATTATGTAAGAATCCGGGCTGACCCGGCCCGTCTGGTGCAGTTCAAACGCCGTGTTTAACAGTGCCGGATTCTTCTTTCTCAACTGGTTCACAAACATATCTTCACACTTTCTACCGCCCTTTTAAGGATACGCAGCACCGTATCAGCGCCTCCCCGCATAGGATTGATACGGATCATCCTCTTCTCGAGAGCGGGATCTGCTTTTCGGAATGTGCCGGAGAGTCTGTAAAACATAGGCACTATCTCATATTTCGATTCTGCCCCCACCGGATTTGGAGCCGCGCCGGATCTTTCTGCCTCTTCTAACACCTGAGCGGCAATATCTTCTTCAAATTCTACAAGTACGATCTTAGATTGCGCATTTGCCAGAAAGGCGTCTTTTATCCCGTCTATCTCGCCGGCTTTCAGTCTTCTGACACACTCCTTCCCCACCTCTGCTTCAATGGCCAGAGACACCGGGGCATATGTCAGCCCGCGCAGGACATCCATGGCCTCGTGGCCCTGTACCTGCATCCCCCCGGAATAATTCCATCCTATGATCTTGTCTGTATATCTTTTCTTCCCGATAACGATCCCCACTCCTTCCGGCCCAAGGAGCTTAAAAGAGGAAAAACACGAAAGATCCGCGCCACACTGCACTCCGGTCCTGCTCATCTTCATCACGGCATAATTGTCATCAGTTAAGATGAGGATATCCGCACATTTTCTGATGGTCCCGATCACAGTCTCCATATCATAGCTGTCTTCTGGCTTCTGTCTCGTATATTGTATCAGGGCCCCCCGGATATCCGGATCCTGCCCCAATGCCCGTTCTATGTCTGCCAGATTGTTAAAATCCGCTTTTTTAAGATCCAGTCCCATCATTTCCATGGAAATGGAAGTCGTACTGTAGACCGGGGCATCATGAATCAATATCTTGCTGCCCGGTGGCATCATGGCAGACAGGCCCAGACGAATGGCGCCGCTTCCTGCGCCCCGTACAAGGACGCAGGATTCCGCATCAAAAAAGTCCGCGATGACCTGTTCTGCCTTATATGTCGTCACAGGCTTATTGAAACCAGGCACGACACCCAGATCTCCTCTGCTCAGCATCTCATGCCCCTGAAATACTTTCGTGATACAATCGATCATCTTAAACTGGGCCGCGACAGCTTCTTTTACATCCATCCCTTCCAACGGATAAGTCAGCAATATATTTCCCTCCTTTACTTCTACATATCAAGGATCCTGGCTGGATTATGGATCAGCATCTTGTCAAGCGTTTCCTGTGACACGCCTCTTTCCCTGAGAAGTGGCACAAATCTTTTCATGACAGTGGTATAGCCGTCGTACTTCCCATATCTCACCATATAGGATCTCCTCGAGATATCCTGGGATAAGAGGATGTGGTCCTCATATCCCTTTTCAAGCAGCCACATCAGATTGTCCGCCCGCTTTTCGTCCGACAGATATGCTGTCTTTCCCACTGTATCGTATGCTATATTCACTCCCGTATCCAGGATCGCTTTCTGATAGGCTCTGTCGTCCGACAGGTCGATATGGCCTAAAATGACCTTATCCGGATCTATCCCCTGTCCTTGCAGCAAGGCAGATTGTTCCAGCCCCAGCTGCCCCAGCTGGCAATGTGTCGTCACGGCACATCCTGTCTTTACCCCTGCTGCCGCAGCCGCTTTCAGTACTTTTTCTTCACTGGGAGCCAGTTCTTTCTCCCCGCCTGCCACTTCTCCTATGATACCTGCTCTTATGTCAGTCCCGTCTATCCCTTCCAGGATATCCCGGCAAAAAATATCACAGATTTCTCCTATTGTCCCCGACCGGACACTTTCAGGGTGATACGCTTCCAGATAAAATCCGGTCGACGCGATGATCTGTATGCCACATTCTCTGCTTATCTGCCTGAGCATGCGCACATTTCTCCCCATGTCATTGCAGGTCACTTCGATCACACTTTTGACCCCCAGGGCTTTCATAAGATCCACTTCACTTTCGATGAGCACCGAATCGTCAAATACGGAGTCTGTATCCTTTCGTACCGGGGACAAGTCCAGGGCAAGATGTTCGTGGCACATGGTGACGCCGACAGCTCCGGCATCAATACGTCCTTTAACTGTATTTATCATAACTTTTCACCGTCTTTTCTGTCTTATACCAGCGGCGTAAGCCCGATCAGGTAGGTAAGGTTGAGCAGGAGCCCTGTCGCGATGGCCGCGATCGGGCCGATAGCCATGCGCATGATCTTCCGCCCCGTCGCCTCATTGATCAGATAGATCACGCCACCGATCAAAAACCCGCCTTCTGCACCTGCGGAAGTGCCCGCCCCCATCGCACCGCATGCTGAGATAGAGCCGATCAGCAGGGCGAACTCGACACAGGTGTTCATCGCGCTCCTGATATTGTCAGAAGCATCACGCATAGACGGAAATCTGCCAAGGAATTTCCCGATCAGGCCTAAAAGCATGACTTCCACAAAAATGATGACAGCACCTGATACTGCGGCAATGATCGGATTCGGCGAGAGATATCCTGCAACATAGATAAATGTAAAGCCCGCAACGCCATATACACCTGTCGTAACTGCTGTCGTAGCTATCAGAGGGATAAAACTCAGGCCTCTCATAAATTCATTTGTGGCGACTGTCTTGATAAGAGCATCTGCCTCCGCCGCATCTGTCATCACATACGCCTTGGAAAGATCGAACATGGAAACGTCGCTCCCGGCAAAGACGTGGATATTACATATGACAGCGATAAGTGCTCCCGCGATCATCAGGAACGGAAGGTTTTTCTTGATCCTTGCAGTCCTTTCCGAAAATACATTTAATGTCTCTCCTTCTTTATTGTCTTGTTTATCCTTTGCATCCCTGTAAATGCACAGTGCGACAAGAAGGACGACACCAACCATCATCGTCCATGCATCCGCGCTGATCGTAGAAAATTTCGGCCCCCCGAAACGGAATACCACTACGACGACTGCGGAGATTATCCCTGTCCTCATCCCAAACTGCATGATGATGGTGATGATCGGGAAGATCGCAAAACCTGTGACCACATATGTACCGACATTGCCCAACGCTCCTATCAGGTCTACCGGCATGCCTGTCAGCACGGTGTTCACGCCCCCTATCGCCGTGATACAGAGAACCCCATATGCCGCCCCCAGGATCGGGGCCAGCCACTTCTTCGGCGAGGCGATCCCGATGATATCCGTGGCAAGGAATAAAAGCCATGGATTAAGAAGATTTGTGGCAAGTGCATTTCCGATCCCTACAGATGCGATGAACCCCACACTCAGCCCAAAAGCGATCGTCGCCATCTCCGTTCTGTGCATGCGCCCTTCAATATATTCCGGTATGACAGGTCTTATCCCATCATGAAATACTGCCATGCCCATATGTGAGATAAACGCTGTCATAGCACAAGTGACCATCACTAAAATAATGTTTATAACGCTAAGCTCCATCCCTGTTTCCTCTCTTTCTCCTAAATCACTTTTCTGTCTCTTTCTTCATAAGTACGTCCATCAGTACCGAAACTGTCCCTTCAATATTGGATACTGTCATCCCAAAACATATCTTTCCCGCCTCGACAAAGCTCTCAATCTCAGATCTGTCCGGCTTTCCACCGTTTTTACAGACAGTACAGCATTTTCCATAACCGATGAGCCCGATCAGGATCGAGATCGCCGATCCCCCGCCACTCTCACATGCTCCAAAATAATAATCTGCCCTTCCGTCCTTGAGCATCGGGACCGCCCCCATATCCGTAGTGACGATCGTTTCCGCCTCCGGGCACGCTTTTAAGATAGCATCCTTCATCTCATTTTTCTGCATCCCGCCGATTGCGATCTTCAATGTTCCTTCCTCCTTTTCCCTTTCTGTGCATTTCAGCCACCCAATACATTACAGACATGGACGAATATGAACCCTTTTTCCGCATCTGAAAGTTCTACTGGAAGTCTGCCCATCACTTTTCCGAAAAATGCGGATGCTTTCTCATAAACAGGTTCCTCTTTAAGCGCTTCCAGGATTTCCGCGTCGATGGGCTCCTCCTTCTCTCCTTCTTTTGTCCTTTTCAGGGCCATCGCCAAATGGGTGATAAAGATCCCTGCTTTTTCTTCATCCACATCCTCCCTCTCCTGTGCGAGGATATCAACTATCTGTCCGCATACAGCGGCATCATCTTTCGTTATGATGTCAGCAGAACATAAAATATCTATCCTCTCATACAGGTTCTCTTTTACTTCCAAACCATCCTCCTTTCTCAATATACAATATTTTGTATATTGGTATGATATATTTTGTCTGCAATGGGACAATGGCACTGTCTTTGCTCCAGCAGACATTTCCCAATACAGACAGTCCAAAGCAATGCTCTTGCTTCTGCTTTGCAGCATCATCTAGTAATCTGCAACGCGCTCCCCTGTCCTTACTTCTTCCAGGACTTTCAGCACACGCTCTTTACTTATATGTTTTTCCAAAAGCGCTTTGATATATTCAGCTCCCTTTTTTACGATGATGACAGCCGCCGAAAACCGCACGTCATACTCTTCTTCGCTGAGAAAGACAACTTTTAGGCCAACCTGCCCATGGGCTATGATATCATCATAGTTCCAGACACCGGCGTCGATCGTCCCTGCCTTTAATCCGGAAATGATATTCTGTGTCTTTATCTCTACAAGTTCTACTTTCTTATCTCTGATGATCCTTTCCGTGATCTTGCTCTGATCCAAAGATGTACTGTCATAACCGACACGCATCCCATCCACGATCCCCGTGCCATCTGTATCCCGCAACATGAGGACATGCCTGGAAAGGAAACTGCCTGCCCCAAAGTTCATGACGATCTCAACCTTGCTGCCCTCCCGCATAGCCTGCTCCGCTGCGTACTGCGAACATACCGCGAACTGATAGGTCCCCGATTCCACGAGCCGGATCCTGCCGACGGCTCCTCTGGAGTACGCCATATTAAAATTCAGTCCTTTCATCGTCTCATAGACCGCTGTGGCAAACCCTTCATATGTCACTGAATAAGGCAGGGGCATGATCCCCAGTATCTCCTCCCTGATACAACAATTCTGGAGTCTGGCATAGTCGATCCCCTCGATATATGTCCCCATATGCCCGTGCGCTTTCAGAGATATACCCTGGCTCTCCTTGATATAAGCCAGCGCATTTTGTATCGTCCCCCGTGATACATGAAACTTCTCCTGATATTCTGAAACCGAAGGGATACGGTCTCCTACATTTCTGGTGAGGAAATCCTGAGCCAACTGTCCTATCGTAACACCGATCTTCTGATATAAATTCTGATCCATACCCTCAACGCCTTTGTACAAAATATTGTATATTGTTAATATAATACTTTCGGCCGGTCTTGTCAAGAAAAAACAGCATCAGTGATAGCGTAAATTTACCTTCGGAAATAATGGTGTAGAGTTCACCCACGATGCTCTGATAAAGTATCAGATAAGGACTTGTGGTTTAACTATGCTATTTTTAGGTATAACAAGCAATCCCGATTTATAGTGAGCATTGTACGGCTTATTCCTCTTAGGTATACTCTTTGACCGGGTTTCAACATCTCTGAGAGAGTTTCAAGTTTTGTGTATACTCAAAAATCTAATGTAAGATACGTTGATAGTTACGATTGGGCAGAGCCGATTGTTTTTGGTTCTGCCCATACCTGCATTATACAGGGATTTCCCCAGTCCTGCCGGTGGCCTGTCCATTTTTTTGTGATCTCCATCGTTACCAGATACAGCATTTTCAGGAGGCTGTCATCTGTTGGGAACACACTCCTGGATTTGGTCACTTTCCGCAGCTGCCGGTTAAAGCCCTCAATGGCATTCGTCGTATAAATAAGCCGTCTGACCACTTCAGGATATTTGAAATAGGTGGAAAGGGTCGCCCAGTTATCATGCCATGATTTATAGATTTTAGGATATTGGGTGTCCCATTTATCCCGAAACAGTTCCAGCTCATTCAGGGCAGTTTCCCCCGTTGGCGCCGCATATACAAGTTTCAGGTCAGCCATTAGTTTTTTGATATCCTTGTAAGAAACGACTTTTGATAATCATGAAACTTTCTGTCCATAACCCTTTGCACATTTTCCAGCTGTGTTATTTCTTTTGTTATACCTTATCGTGTGAATCACGTCCACCCGAAGGGTATGACATTGCGTTCGGGAACTATTGCGTCATACAGCTCCTGATGCTTTCCGGGCTTTAAAAATATTTAATCTGTGATAAGGAGAATTTCAAAGACTGTATATGGATAATGGCGTCCAGCACAGCACACTGTTCAATACTGTAATACCGGTACTTATTGTCTTCGTCATAAAACCGGGGTTTTAAAAGACCTATCTGGTCATAGTACCGCAAAGCCTGTGTTGAAATATTATTTAGTTTCGCCATCTGGCCAATGGTCAGCCTCGCATAGTCCATATCAAAAACACTTTCCCGGCAGAGGATTAATCTGCTCTTACGATATCAATGATCTGGTCGAAGGGAACAGCAAATCCTTCATCATCTCTCACCATATGGAGAATATCATCTTCTTCACTGTAACGTGCAAACTCTACAAGCATGAATGTACCTGTCACCGTTTCATCCACAGTTGTCACTTTAACCTTGTCCCCCTGGGAGATAAAAACGTCTTCTTTTACTTCTCCATCCTCTTTTACAATTTTTACGCCCGGCAACAGACTTGTAATTTCCATAAAAACATTCCTCCATAAAAATTTATTATATCAGTAAGTATTATACCTTACCGCGCCGGACGCGCCAAGTCCAAGGAGCGTAAAATATAGAATATCCGGTATTCATAATTCTTTGCCATCCTCCTCTGCCGCTTCTTTCTTTCTCGCTTCATCAAAAATTTTTTTCATCCGCCTGTTCAGTCTGTCAGAAGGCTTATCTTCCGGTATCAATGAAGGGTCCGGCACCTTCCGGTGATCATATTCTTTCTTGTTCCTCCCGTCTATCTGCCCATATCCCATGTTCTCCCTCCTTTTTATGTCTTCATTTTATCACCGGGAATCCCGAATCGTTCATGGTAGTTTATGGTAATTATATGCGATATAAGCTTGCATTCGGAATATAGTTAAACATGCAACTAATTTATGTTATACTTTAATTATTCAGATTAGTATTTTGATTGATTCGTATTCAAAGTACTATTTTTTTTGGCCCAAAACAGTTGTGTATTCAACTTTATTCTAAAAAGGAGGATTCTATGAAAAAAATCAGCAGATTAATCTCTGTTATCCATCGCCACGGAATGAGATTTTTTAATTGTTGCCTGGCTGATACAGAGATTGGTCCGGGACAACAGTTTTTTCTTGTGTGCATTTATGAAAATCCGGGGCGCTGCCGTGGCGACGATTACATCACAGATCATCTCCGCACTGATCCTGTTTCTCTACTTCTGCAAACGGAGCCAGATGAGGCTGCATCTAAAAGAATTAAAGCTGGATGGCTCTGTCTGCAAAAATGTGATCGCGCTGGGCACTTCCTCAGGCATCACCCAGTTTATGGCTAAGTAGATGTAATCAAGAGAAAGGAAAAGCACAATCCAGACGGAACCGGCGGTTCTGTCAAGAAATGTTTGTGAGTTGGCAATAATTTTGATATAATGGGAGCAGAAACCCCGGAGCCTGGAGAAAGGCAGGAGGATAAATGCACATAAGCTATAAACCCCTCTTGCACACACTGGTTGAGCGCAATATGAGGAAATAGGACTTGCGGCTTGCCGCCGGTCTTACCACAAATATGATTGCCAACATGGGAAAGGGAAAGAACATCAGCATGGAAACGCTGGTTCGTATCTGCGAAACCCTGAATTGTGGCATTTTAGATGTGATTGAGTTGGAAGATGATAAAATGGAATAACAGTGAGCTACCAGGTAGCAAAGGCGTATTTACCGCTTTTGCTATTTTTTTGTTGACAGGTTCCACACAATCATATATACTGTACTTATCGAACAAGTACGCAAAATACAGACAGTACGCACGAGAGGGAAATTATGGAGATTGTCATAAGTAATAGTAGCGATAAGCCGATTTATGAACAGATCAGTTCACAGATAAAAAATAAGATTATGAATGGAACATTGGAAGCTGGAGAAATGCTTCCTTCTATGCGGGCATTAGCGAAAGATTTACATATCAGCGTGATAACTGTCCAACGGGCTTATGAGGATTTAACCCGTGATGGATTTATTGAAACTGTATCAGGGAAAGGTAGTTTTGTTGCTTCCCAAAATAAAGAGTTTATTCAAGAAGAACAGTTACGAAAGGCAGAAGAATTATTACAGCAGGTTGTGGATATTGGACGCTCACATGGCATTTCTTATGAGCAGATGGCAAATATTCTAAAAGTGTTGTATGAGGAATAACAGGAGGTCATAAAATGAGTGAAAACAATATCTCTGTAAAAAATTTGTGTAAATCTTTCGATGGCTTTACGCTGAATAATATATCGTTGCAAGTACCTAAAGGAAGGATTGTTGGATTTATCGGAGAAAATGGGGCTGGAAAAAGTACCACAATCAATCTTCTTCTAAATGAGTTGAAAAGAGATAGTGGAACGATTGAAATATTGGGGACAGATACGCTGAATAGTTCTGTTAAAAAGGAAATTGGCGTTGTATTTGACGAATGTAATTTCCATGATTTTTTCACAGCGCAGAACGTAGCAAAAATTTTTTCCGGCGTTTATCCTACATGGGATAATTCATTGTTTACCTTATACATGAAAAAATTAAATATTCCCTTTTCCAAACCAATTAGCTCTTTTTCAAAAGGTATGAAAATGAAACTATCCATCATATGTGCAATGGCTCACAGACCAAAGCTGCTGATTTTAGACGAGGCCACAACAGGTCTTGACCCGGTAGTACGGGATGAAATTCTGGAAATGTTTTTAGACTTCATACAGGACGAAGAACACTCCATTTTCTTTTCATCTCATATTATATCTGATATAGAAAAGATAGCGGATTATGTCATTTTAATTCATCAGGGAAAGATTGTATTTGAGGAAGAAAAGGATACTCTGATTTATCAGTATGGAATTATCCGATGTGAGAAAAAACAGTTTGCAGATATACAGCCAGAGGATTATATCATTTCAAGGAAAACAAATGTAAGTATGGAATGTCTTGTGCGGGATAAGGAAGCCGCCCGGAGAAAATACAAAAATGTGGTTGTTGATAGTGCTTCGCTAGAGGAAATTATGCTGTTCTATATCAAAGGAGGTTCGACAAAATGAGAGGACTGATTTATAAGGACTTTTCTTTATTTTACAAAAGTATCGACAAAAAGCTGATTATCATAGCAGCCGCAGCGATTATTTTACTTTTAGTAAACGCCGGGGATTTTTCCGGACTTTTAGCAACAATTATGTTTGCAATGACTGTCGGTATGCAAAATGTAATGAGTTTTGCCAGCGATGAACAAGTACGATGGAAAAAATATCAGCTTACTATGCCGGTAAATTCATTCTTTGCGGTAGGGAGCAAATATATTTCTGTTCTGCTAACAATAGGAATAAGCATTGCGGCCAGTATTCTTCTCTACTTTGTATCAAGTGTTATATATCAAAGTTTTGATGGAGCATTGCTATTTGTTTCTGTATCAGTAGCCACCATTATTCCACTAATATGTACAGCAATTTGCTTGCCCCTCACTTATTGGTTTGGTTTTCGTTCCGCACAAACAATGGGGCTTCTTGTAACCGTGCCTATTTTCTATCTTATTAAATACTTTGAAGATGGGCCAGGTCTTGTTTCTTTAACTGATACAATATCAGCATACATTTTAGCGGGCTTCCTTATCTCTGCTGTTCTGTTCATCTTCTCTTACGCTGTAAGTGTATTGGGATATTCAAGAAAGAAATAGTATGAGGAACGTTGCTTTATTTGGAGAGAATACCAAGAAGGCAAATGACAAAGATTTATTGTACTTTGCATTAAATAACTCATCAACTATGTAGCACCCTTTATGGAGGAAAGGGGGAATTTCTATGACCTGTACAGAAGAATATAAAGAGCATATCGAATACACATTCCATGCCTTTTGTAAAGTTGTCATACGCAACGCAACAATCAATGCGGCAAGGACAAGGAACAGGAAATACAAAAGAGAAATATCCCTTGAATACCTCACAGATGAAAAGCACTACCCGTTAGGCACAGCAGATAAATATTTCCAAGCGCCAGAGCCGGAGTGCCGCCGTTTTATGAACGGACATTGTATAATGAAGCCAGCTGAAAACAAGGAGATGGATAGACTTCTCTATCTCCTATGCGGACAGGGAGCCGCCCCAGGCGGGAACCCCGGCAGGAAAGCCCGGAGCAGCAATTTAAGCGCATGGAGCGTTACTGCTTCCGGGTACTGTCCGGCTACCACAATCTTTTGCGCCGCTGGAAACAGGACTATGCCCCCAAAACGCCGGACGAGGACTTCCACCCGCTTCTTGTGGCAGCCTTGCAGCGCATGAGCCATGTGGAATATCTGCTGGATGTGCTGCTGTTCTCTGATATAGGGGAACGAGCCGCCCTGATTGCCAGCTATGGAAAGGAAGTGAGAAGCCTTTAGCGAAGAATGGCAGACCTTGCCGTCAGAAATGCGGCAGACCGTGATGGACGCTATCGAAGCCGCCCCGCTGCCCCGGAGCGCCCCTGAAGTCAGAGCCATGCTGGAGGGCACCGAGAAGGGCGGCGTAAGGAACAGTATTCAGAATTGTTTGACCGTGTTCCAGTATGACCCCGTCCTTTCCGGGGCGGTTGCAAAGAACCTGTTGACCGAGCGCATTGACCTTCTAAAGCCTGTCGGCAGGAAACGCAGAACCGGCGGAAAGGCCATGACCCACACCGACCTTGCGGCACTTTCTGGGAGCCGACACAGACAAGTACACCTACCAGGCCCTGCGACTGTTCCTTCTGGGAGCCATCCGGCGGGCGTTCTGCCCCGGCTGTAAATTTGAGGTCATGCTTTGTCTGGTAGGCGGTCAGGGAGCTGGGAAGTCTGCCTTTTTTCCGTCTGCCGGCGGTAAAGGACGAGTGGTTTTCCGATGATTTGCGGAAGCTGGTCGATGAAAACGTATACCGCAAGCTACAAGGCCACTGGATTATTGAAATGTCGGAGATGATTGCCACTGCCAACGCCAAGAGCATTGAGGAAATCAAGTCATTTTTAAGCCGCCAGAAGGAGGTCTATAAAATACCATACGAAACCCACCCGGAGGACAGGCTGCGGCAATGCGTGTTTGGAGGGACTTCCAACGCCCTGGACCTCCTTCCCCTTGACCGTACCGGCAACCGGCGTTTCCAGAGCCTACATCGAACAGGTATGGACGGAAGCCATGACAATATACAAAAGCGGCGATTTTAAGCTGTCTTTCAGCCCCGAAATGGTACGCTATCTGAAAGAACACCAGCGGAATTTTATGCCGGAGGACACTAAGGCCGGGATGATACAGGCATATCTTGACCGCTACACTGGCAGCGCCGTATGTCCAAGCAGCTTTTCCGGGAAGCATTAAACCAGGACTTTGACGAGCCGAAACAATGGTAAATTCGGGAAATCAACGAGATTATGAACCAGTGCGTCACTGGATGGAAGTATTTTCCCAATCCCCGGATATTTGAAGGGTACGGGGCAGCCTCTAAAGGCGTCTGTCCTCTCAATGCTCCGCCAGCTCCTGCTCCTGGTTCCCCTGATCCTGATTCTTCCGCTCTTTTTGGGGCTCAACGGAATCCTCTTTGCGGGACCCATCGCAGATATGTCATCTGCCGTAATCGTGGCTCTCTTTGTCGTTCCGGAGATGAAAAAACTGAACCGTCATATAAAAGAAAAAGACGAGGAAACCGAAGAAATGGAAACCAGTCCTGCGTGACAAGGTCTTCCTGAACAAAGTGGCATTTTTGTATTATTTTGTATTCTTGAACTCTGTATATCTCATAAGAGCGCCTACTACTAATCCAACTTGAGAAATAATTGCTCCTATCAATATCATTGCAAATTGCGGTACATTGATTTTATCAAAAGTAATCATATTCGCAGCACTAAAAGTTGCATACTCTGCTAGCATATACATAATACCAAATGCAATCGAGGAACCCCACTTCCACTTTCCCATATAATTATTTTTTCCGATTAGTAAAGAAATCACAAATGTTGTTACCGGAAGAAGTACCCATAGATACATAATACTATATCCCATTGCATCCGAACTGTTGATAAAAAACCAGAACACTATAAGCGAAACAGCCCAAATTCCGAGGTAGGTTACAAATAAAATAAGCATAGACAGTTTATTTTTGCTTTTTACTGTATTGGTGCTTTCGTCAAGATAATTCAAATAATTTGACATAGGCTTTTCCTCCTTTAATAGATGGTCAAGACTAATGTTATATAAATTGCTCATTTTAACGACACTCACAATATCAGGGTATGTTTTTTCATTTTCCCAGTTAGAAATTGTTTGTCTACTTACATCGAGTGCTTCCGCAACTTGTTCTTGTGTAAGATTTGCACTTATTCGCGCATTTTTTATTTTTGTCCCTATATCCATAACCACCCTCCTTTTTCTACCTATATCATAAACAGAAATATATATTTCGTCTATCAAATCACTTTTTCATTTATAATTTGCTTTGTCAAAATGCTTTTACATCGTTATCTATTCATCATTCCCACCGTCAAATTCTAATCTGCAAGTATCTTCTCTGTTTCCGCAATATCCCTTTCAATTAGCGGACGCATACTGTCTTTATACTTGGATAAATCAGCACTGCGTAAAGCTGATAGTATCATCGGGATATATTGGCGTTTTGTCTGCCCTATTTGCCTAAGTGCCTTGATACATTGTCTTGCTGTAATTGGCTTTTCGTCTGTAATATGAGATAGGAAGTCAGAAATAATCAAATCAAAGCGCTTTTCATCATCCCATTGGACATTTGCCGCAAGAATATACAGCACTCTATTTCTTACCAACGATTTCGGATGATTGAGCAGGGAGGCAAAATCATCAAAATATTCATACCACTCGTCTGTCTCCTTACTTTCTGATATGATTTTATCTGCAATCGCACAAGCGTACTTATCGTCTTTTGATGTCAGCTTCGCTATAATATCCAATTACATCACCTCCGTAAATTCATATTTGTGTCTTATCAGACTTCAAATTTATTTAACTTTCATTATTCACAATATAACTCTATTTTTAAAAATGCACAAGAAAAAAGGCATGAGAGACTTCCATATCTCTGCATACCCTTTTCTTGCAACAGTTCTTCTGTCCTTAATTCCAAATGTCCATACTTCATGCATATCCCCCGTACACAAAGTATAATTAATAATTCTTTATGTTATATAGTGAGGTGCTGTAAATTCAACCTTTCTCCTACTTTTACTTAATGCCGTTGACCGGAATCGAACCGGTACGGGAGTATAAGTCCCGCAGGATTTTAAGTCCTGTGCGTCTGCCAGTTCCGCCACAACGGCTGATGGTGGGAGAAGGATTCGAACCTTCGAAGGCGTTGCCAACAGATTTACAGTCTGCCCCCTTTGGCCACTCGGGAATCCCACCGCGTTCCTGACAATTTAGAATTATACTGTATGAAATATGAAAATGCAAGTACTTTTTGAGAATTCCGATGAATCCCATTGTTTTTTCCGCCTTTTTCCTTTAAAATATTTCGTGGCTATACTACAAATTTAGGAGAAAAGAAAGTATGAATACAAAAAAACAAAAAAAGAAATTATCCTTGACCGTGATGATCCTGACGGCTCTATTCTTAGGTATCCTGTCCGGTCTTCTGCTTCAGAGTCATCCGAAGATCGCTGAGAATTACATTCAGCCTTTCGGAACTATTTTCCTGAACCTGATCAAAATGATCGTCGTCCCTGTAGTCCTGTTCTCCATCATTCAGGGAGTCGTCTCTCTCCAGGACATTAAAAAGGTAGGTTCCATCGGAGGAAAGACCATCTGCTTTTACATCGTTACCACGGCGTTTGCGGTTACATTCGGTCTGCTGTTCGCAAATGTACTTAACGTGGGAGGCGGCTACGTGATGAACAGTTCTTCTCTGGAGGCATATGAAGGTGCCACCAAGGCCCCTTCCCTTATAGAAACACTTGTAAATATCTTTCCGTCAAATGCAGTCGAGCCTTTAGTCAGTGCCACAATGCTCCAGGTTATTGTCATCGCACTGTTTTTCGGATTCGGCATCATCATTGCCGGTGACAAAGGAAAACCTGCGGCATACCTTGTGGAGAGTCTCTCAGAAGTCTGCATCAACATCATGGGCCTCATCATCAATCTTTCGCCGATTGGCGTGTTCGCACTGATCACTCCGGTCGTGGCCACAAATGGTCCGTCCGTACTGCTTCCTCTTCTGAAATTGATCGGGGTAGCCTATCTTGCCAGCATCGTGCATATGGTTGTAGTTTATTCAAGCGCGGTCAAAGGATTCAGCGGCATCAGCCCACTCAGATTCTTCAAGGAACAAAGCCCGGCCATGCTCTTTGCATTTTCCAGTGCCAGCAGTGTGGGAACTCTGCCGTTTAACTATGAATGTACAGAAAAGCTTGGTGCCAGAAAAGAGATCGCAAGCTTCGTCCTGCCTCTGGGTGCTACGATCAACATGGACGGAACCGCTATTTACCAGGGGGTCAGCGCTATTTTCATCGCTCAGATTTTTGGAGTGCATCTGACTTTAACCCAGCAGCTGATGGTCATTCTGACTACGACCCTGGCTTCCATAGGCACCGCAGGAGTTCCGGGGTCCGGCGTTATCATGCTTGCCATGGTGCTCCAGAGTGTCGGGCTTCCTTTAGAGGGAATCGCCCTCGTAGCAGGAGTCGACCGTATCCTTGATATGGCAAGAACCACAGTCAATATCACCGGGGATGCAGCCTGCACTATCTGTGTGGATGCCATGGAAAAACGGAAAGAAGCACGGAGAAAAGTAGACATCTCCAACAATCTTTAAATTCCTATCCAGCAGAATTTATCCATATTCGTGCAAAAAAACTGCCACACCTTTTTAGTGCGGCAGTTTTTTTACGCTTCTGTCCCCTCGAACAAGGTTTCAAATTCACTCTGATTGATTCGTTCTTTTTCCAATAACAGTTTTGCACAGCTGTGGAGTACTTCCATATGCTCTTCAATGATCGCCCTGGCTTTCTTATAACAGTCATCCACGATGTCTTTCACTTCCTCATCGATAATGGTTGCCACCCGCTCTCCGTACGGACGGGGCTGGCCGATTTCTTTTCCGAGGAAGACTTCATCCCCTTCACCGCTGTCGTAATTGATCAGACCGAGCCGGTCTGACATTCCGTACTCTGTGACCATAGATCTGGCAAGCTGGGTAACCTGCTTGATATCCTGGGAGGCTCCGGTCGTGATATCTTCAAAGATCAGCTCTTCTGCGATTCTTCCTCCGAGACTTACCATGATATTGTGCAGCATTTTATTTTTCGTGTTAAAGATATTGTCGTTTTCAGGAAGCGGCATCGTATATCCCGCCGCGCCAACGCCGGTCGGTATGATGGAAACCGTATAGACCGGTCCCATATCCGGAAGCACGTGGAACAGGATTGCATGGCCTGCCTCGTGGTAAGCCGTAATCCTCCGCTCGCTCTCAGGGACAACACGGCTCTTTTTCTCTGTGCCGATTCCCACTTTGATAAAGGATTTGTCGATATCTTCTTTTACAATGTATCCGCGGTTATTTTTAGCCGCCTGAATGGCCGCTTCGTTCATCAGGTTTTCCAGATCTGCGCCCACGAATCCCGCCGTCGTCCTGGCGATCTCGTGGAGATCCACATCATCGCCCAGAGGTTTCTTCTTGGCATGGATCTTTAAAATGTCCTCTCTTCCCTTGACATCCGGCCTTCCCACGCCGACCTTCCGGTCAAACCTGCCCGGACGGAGAATCGCCGGGTCGAGGATATCCACACGGTTCGTAGCTGCGATGACAATAATGCCTTCATTGACGCCGAAACCGTCCATCTCCACAAGCATCTGGTTCAAGGTCTGTTCTCTCTCGTCATGTCCGCCGCCCAGGCCGGAGCCTCTCCGTCTGGCCACCGCATCGATCTCGTCGATAAAAATGATACAAGGTGCGTTCTTCTTAGCCTCTGCAAACAGGTCTCTGACCCTGGCAGCCCCGACGCCGACAAACATCTCAACGAAATCAGAACCTGAAATGCTGAAAAACGGGACATTTGCCTCTCCGGCCACGGCTTTTGCTATGAGTGTCTTACCTGTTCCCGGAGGTCCTACTAAGAGGACTCCCTTTGGGATTCTTGCCCCGATACCGATAAACTTCTTCGGATTTTTTAAGAAATCCACCACTTCTTCCAGTTCCTCTTTTTCCTCGGTAAGACCCGCCACATCGACAAATGTAACTTTCGGGCCGTCCGGATTTGCCATCTTGGCACGGCTCTTTCCGAAATCCATCATTTTTCCGCCGCCGCCATTCTGCTTCATCATCATGATCAGGAAAAATACAAGAATTCCCACCATCAAAAGGTTCGGAAGCAGGGTCGTGATCCAGTCTCCGCTCCGGTCGATCGGCTTCACTACCATTTTTTTATAGAGATTCGGGTATTTATCCTCGATCTCTTTTACCGCCGCGTCAACGTCAGTGATATTACAGTTTTTATACACTTCATTCTTTAATTCTACCGTCATAGTGCCGGTTGGGACCTCTTTATTCTGCTTCATGGTAATCCCCACAACCTGCCCCGCTTTTGCGTCCTGACGGAATTGTGCGTAATTATAATTGTCCTCGGTGCTGTTCATCATTCTGGAAAAATAAATAATCCCCAGACATAAAATGACTGCAAGGAACAAAAAATTGCTGTTTCCTCTTCTTGGGTTCAACTTACTGTCTCCTCTCTGCTATTCTTCTGCGACTCCGATATATGGAAGATTCCTGTAATTCTGAGCAAAATCCAGGCCGTAGCCCACGACAAACTCATCCGGCACGTCAAATCCTGTGTATGCCACTTCCACATCCACCTCCCGGCGCTCCGGTTTATTTAAAAGGGTGCAGATCTTTATGCTTTTAGGTTTTCTGCTCAAAAGCATTGGCTTTAAGTGGTTCAGTGTTTTTCCGGAATCAATGATATCTTCCACGATCAGAACTTCCTTATCCTCGATCGGTTCATCCAGATCCTTGGCAATCTTTACGATACCGGAAGAATCTCTGGAATCTCCGTAGCTGGACACGGACATAAAATCAATCGTAACAGGGACTGTGATCCTCTTGGCGAGCTCACATGCAAAAAAGACGCCGCCTTTTAAGATCGCGATCAAATGTACTTCTTTCCCCGCATAATCTTTGCTGATCTGAGCTCCCATCTCCTTGATTCTCTTATCCACAGCTTCCTCTGAGATCAACTCTCTAATCTCTGCTTGTTCCATTTTAATGTTTTCCTCCTAATTGTATTCCAATCTTAAATATCTTTTCGTTTTTTCAGAAACCTTATAAAACTCGCTCAGGCGGTGACCGATGATCCATATAATCCGGCTTCCGTCTGCCGCAAGCGGTATCCGGTCCCGCTCTTCCCGCGGGATTTTCTGGTCAATAAAAAACCGGCTCAGAGACTTGCTCTTTCCATCTTTTGAAAATACAAAAAAATCTCCCGGCTTTCTGTACCGCAGTTGGATGTCTTTGTCTATTTTATCATAATCAATGATTTTGGTAAAATCTTTTTCCTCCATTTTTTCATACCGGTCCGTTTCGGTCAGGACCAGCTGTCCCGCAGTCCCTGTTTCTGCTCTTGTCTGCTTTTCCTCCACCAAGAGTCCCCCGTATGTTTTTCTCCCAATAAGTCCATATGGAAGATCGATGGATTTCCCGGTTTCCCTGAAAGCCAGATCACAGAAACTCTGAATATGGACCTTCTCAATATCCTTTTTTCTGCCTGCGGCCTGTTCTATGGCCTGTTTTGCCAAAAGCCTCCTGATCGGCTCCGGTTCCTCCAGAAACCGGCCAGTATCGATGAGACGTCCCTTCCCTTCCTGCTTTACACAGGCTTTCCATGCCTCAGACAGCTGCTCTTCTAAATACCGGCTCCACTCTTCGATATCTTCAGACAATGAAACGATATGTTCCACCGCCCTTGCATTGACTTTTGTGAGCGCCGGAATAACCTGATTACGGATCTTATTCCTGGCAAACGTATTATCTTCATTACTGGCGTCCTCCATCCAGTCTTGGCCCTTTTCTTTTAAATAAGCAAGAATTTCCTCTTTCTTAAGGCACAATAGCGGCCGGATCACATCTCCCCGGACGGCTTCCATCCCTTTCAGTCCCTGTATTCCGGTCCCCCTGGACATCCGGTAAAGCATCGTCTCCGCCTGGTCATTCTGGTGATGAGCCACTGCAATCTTTCCGCCTCCGTGCATATCCAGAACTTTCCTAAAACACCGGTAGCGGATCATCCGCCCTGCCTCTTCCAGAGACATAGATTGTTTTTCAGCTGTGCCTTTCACATCTTCTGAAAAAGTTATCCACGGCACCTTCCGCCGACGGCATAAGTTTTCCACAAATTCCTGGTCTTTGAACGCTTCCCTGCGGATACCGTGATTGATATGGACTGCGCAGAGCTCAAGATCATACTCCTGCTTAAGCTCACATAAAAGCAGGAGCAGGCACACAGAGTCTGCTCCCCCGGAGACTCCCACAGCGATGAAGTCTCCCTGACCGATCATATGATGTTTTTCCATAAACTTTCGTACTTTATCCATATCAATACTTTATCATTCCCAATCCAAGGATTCAATACTTATCCCAAATTCCGAGACCGATCATCGTCATGTCATCCTTTTTTTCGTATCCCTCGGTTTTTTCGATTTTCTCCATCAGTTCATCCACAAATCCCTGGGGCCGTGTGGTATGGATCTGCTTCATATACTCCATCAGCAGTTCCACTCCTTTTTCGCCCATGGAGTCAATGATGCCGTCGCTGACCTGTAAAATGAAATCTTCCGCCTCCAGCTTCTTCCGGTGTATCGGCAGTGTCTTTTCCTTTAAAACACCTACCGGCAGGCTTGGAAGCTGCACCATCTCCACCTGTCCCTTCCGCTTAAGGAAACACGGGCAGGCACCCAATTTGAGAAAACTACCGATTCCGGCGTGCAGATCGATCTGCAGATAATCAAGGGTCGAATAGCGCTCCTTCTCCGGCCAGAACACAAAAATAGACTGCAGAAGCTGGACGGCTCTTTTCTCGTCCAATCCCACCTCCAGAAGTTCCTCCAGTGTCTCGATCACCGCTTTGCTGTCTCTGTTTGCAGCGGTTCCTGTGCCCATGCCGTCGGAGATCATAGAGACAAATCTGTGATTTCCCACAGTACCCATAGAAAAATTATCCCCATTTTTCATATCTTCTTTCTCCGCCCTGGAGATCACCCCTGTCAGCACATGAAATTTGGTCGCCGCCTGCACCCCCATCATCTCATAGTTCTCTCCGATGGCCTGCTTACCGTTGGGCAGCGGCTGAAGTTTTTCCTGTAAAATGACCGACAGCCACCGGGCTACTTCTTTGGTCGTTACTTCCCTTCCCTTCTGGGCTTTTAAAAACAGGTAAATCTGCTTTCCTCTCATGTCATCTTCATAGATGTAAACCTTTTTCACTTTCAGATGATGGGCTTTCAGCCCCTTCTCAATAACTTCCTGCATGGGGCGGACTCCGGGCAGCTGATATTTCTGGGCCGAGAAGCTTTTAAACATCCTTCCCGCCTCTATGTACTGTTCCCCGATCATCCTGCGCATTTCGATAAAACGCTGTTCAGAGGCATACAAAAAAAGCTCCCTTTCATAGATCGTATTGATCTCTTCCACCCACTCCTTCTCCCGCTGGCATTTGCAGACAGAGCGGATATTCTGCACGCTGAGGCCTCCCTGCTTCTCCAGAAGTCCCCCCAGCTTGTCCCTGTCGTCGAGAGTCAGCCGGCACTTATCTTTTTCCCGGCACAGCATACATTCTTTTAAAATCGTGCTCTCTATGATCGTTCTTCCGGTCTTTTTTTCCAAGTCATCATCCTGCTCTGCGCACATCCGCTTTCCGATCGTAGTGAGGCAGTGCTCCATCTGTTTCATATTATATGATATGATATCTTCCAGCTCATTGAAAAATATCTCTTCCACTGGTTCTTTTTTCTTAATAATCGGCATCCTGGACCCTCCTTCAGCTTCTAATTATACAAGGGTCTTGTGTCATAATTTGCTGAAACGGATCTAAGGGACCGATTTCCATACAAACAGCTCTTGTTATTTCTCTTTGGGACAGCTAAAATAAATCTAAAGTATTGATTGGAGGTAACGAATGGAGCATGCAGACGAAATCATCCCTATCTTAAAGTCGTCCCTTCCTTTTTGGGATCACCTGAAAGAAACAGAAAAAAAGACTCTCTCCCAGTGGTCTCAGCTTGTCCGCTACGAAAAGAGAGGGATCATACGGTGCCAAAACTGTGAATGTACCGGCGTGCTGATCATTAAAAGCGGAAGTGTGCGGACTTACATGCTCTCAGAAGAAGGAAAGGAGATCACTCTGTACCGTCTGGATCAGGGAGATGTCTGTGTTCTTTCTGCTTCCTGCGTACTGTCTGCCATCACTTTTGAAGTACAAATGGAGGCGGTAACAGAAAGTGAGATCATACAGATCAGCGCAGGCGCATATTCCGAAATTGTTGACCAAAATATTTATGCGGAAGCCTTTACCTATAAACAGGCTACCGAGCGTTTTTCCGATGTGATGTGGACCATGCAGCAGATTTTGTTCATGAGTTTCGATCAGAGGCTTGCGATTTTTCTTCTGGATGAGAGTGGAAAAACAGGTTTTGACGACATCCATATGACCCATGAACAGATCGCCAAATATACCGGAAGCGCCAGAGAGGTTGTGAGCCGTATGCTGAAATACTTTTCATCGGAAGGACTGGTAAAACTGTCCAGAGGCGGAGTCACAATCCTTGACAAAAAGGGCTTAAAACAGCTGATCAGCTGAAATAAAATGCAGCAAACGGACAGATGCCGTTTTGCTGCATTTTGTTGTTTAGATAAAAAGATTTACATCAGAATTTTCCGCGTCTCCCAAATAGGAGGCCACTCCTGCGAACTCCACACCGTCAATGATCTCCTCTTTTCTGATGCCCATCACATCCATGGACATGGTACAGGCCACCAGCTTCACACCGTTTTCCATGGCCTGTTTCATCAGATTTTCAAGAGTTTCCACATGTTTCTCTCTCATGACCCGCTTCATCATCTTTGTTCCCATACCGCCCATATTCATTTTGGACAGTTTAAGCTTCCTGCTTCCTCTCGGCATCATGGCTCCGAACATCTTCTCCACAGCTGATTTTTTTACATGCTGTTTTTCCGGCTTCCTCAGAATATTCAGCCCCCAGAAGGTAAAAAACATGGTGACCGGCCTGCCCATGGCTGCGGCACCGTTGGCAATAATAAAGGAGGCGAGGGCTTTATCCATATCTCCGCTGAACACGACCATCGTCTTGCCCTGACCGCTGTTTGCGTCAGTGGCTGCCGCACACAGTTGCTGCCCTTCTTTTCCTTTTTTTATAAAGACTACATTTTGTTGTCCGTCCCGCTCCTTTTTGACTAACGTATTTCCTGTCCTCTGGCACCAGGACTCAATATCCCTCGGAAATCCCATGTCTGTGGCTGCTACTTTGACCGTCTCGCCATCCTCCATGGATTCTAAGGTCTCGTGAACCTTCATGATCGGCCCCGGACACTGAAGGCCGCAGCAGTCAACAAGCCTTACTTCTTTTGGCTCTGGCTCTGCCTCTGCTGCTTTCAGCTGCTCTTCTTCCCGGCAGGCAGATGGCCGGCTGTCTTTGTAATGCATAGACTGATAAAAACTCGTTCCTCCTTCCAGCACCTTTACATCTGAAAAACCATTCTGCATAAGAATTCTGGCTGCGTTGTAGGAACGGACTCCAATGGCACAGTAAGTCACGATCATCCGGTCCTTCGGCAGCTCAGACATTCTCTGCCTCAGCTGCCCCAGCGGAATGTGAACGGAGCCCGGAATATGGAACACCATCCGCTCCATCTCTTCGGTTACATCCAAAATGGTTAAGTCCTTCTCCCATCCTTCTGTTTCAATCCTGTCATCCAGTTCCCGGCAGCTCATGAAAGAGACCATCTTCTCCAAAACATTCTCTGCCGTAAAGCCAAGCATATTTACCGGATCTTTCGCTGATGAATAAGGAGGGGCATAGGCAAGCTCCAGTTCATCCAGATCATAGATCGTATTTCCAGAACGCATAGCGCCTGCAAGCACGTCGATTCGTTTATCCACACCTTCCTGCCCCACTGCCTGTGCGCCAAGAATATTTCCATCAAGGTCAAACAACAGCTTTAACGTAACCGGAACAGCGCCAGGGTAATATCCCGCATGGGATTTCTGATTGATCAGTACAGTTTCATAGTCCTTCCCCCGGACCTTCCCCTTACGGATCAGCGTCTTTTCATTAACCCCGGCTGCCCCAGCTGTCAGGTCAAATACCTGAGCAACTGAAGTCCCAAGAGTCCCTTTGTATTTCTTCTGTCCCCCTGCAATATTATCCGCACAAATCCTTCCCTGCTTGTTGGCTGGTCCGGCTAAAGGAATCATTGCTGGTTCTTTCAATACATAGTTTTCAACCTCTATGACATCGCCTACTGCATATATATTCTCTTCGGAAGTCCGGAGCATCTCATCAACCAGAATACCGCCTCTGCCGTTAAGTTTTAGACCTGCTTCCCCCGCAAGTTCGCTGTTTGGATGCACTCCGATGGACAGCAGGACCATATCTGTCTGTAATTCCTTCCCACTGTTCAGTGTGATCAACTTTTTCCCGTCTTTATGTTCAAAAGATGCCACGCCGTCTCCCAGTATCAGGCTGACACCGTTCATTTCTATGTTTTCATGAAGAAGCTGGGCCATCTCGAAATCCAGAGGAGCCATGACCTGGTCCTGCATCTCCACGATACTCACCTCAAGGCCTGCCCTGTGAAGATTTTCTGCCATCTCAAGGCCGATGAATCCGCCGCCGATTACCGCTGCTGTCTTCGGCTTTTTTGTCTCTATGACTTTCTTTATCCTGTCTGTGTCCGGAATCGTCCAAAGAGTATAAATATCCGGTCCGTCAATGCCCGGGATCGGAGGCACGACCGGAGAGGAGCCTGTGGCGATCACCAGATAATCGTAGCTTTCCTCATATTCTATGCCCTTCTTTAAATCTTTTATGGTCACTGTCTGGTCTTCCGGGTTAATTTTCACGGCTTCATTCTGCACTCTGACGTCTATGTTAAATTTCTTTTTCATGGCCTCCGGAGTCTGAAGAAGCAGAGACTCCCTGTTTTTGATCACATCGCCCACATGATACGGAAGCCCGCAGTTGGCATAGGAAATATATTCGCCCCGTTCCAGAAGCACAATTTCCATACTCTCGTCTTTTCTCCGAAGACGGGCCGCTGTCGTCGCCCCACCTGCCACACCGCCGATGATCACTGTTTTTTTCCTCATATTTTCCACCTCATATTTTTTAAAATATCATATCTGGTGTTATCATATCTGAAATGCAGTGATTACTCTGTGACCATGTCACACAGGAAAATATTATTCATGTCTGAAGTCATATACATCTTTATGGATGTCCAGTGTTTTTCCATTAATTTTTATTTTAGAATCAGACAGCCATTTCATGTCGGCATCTTCACAGTGATATTCAAAATAAATATTTTTCTTTTTGGAGTTTTGTTTATCCTCGATCTCAACGATCACTGAAAAATCGACCGTTGCATTGTCTTGTCCATGGTAGGCATTGGCAGTGTATCTGCTGCTTGGAGATTCCAAACTTTTTATCAATTCCCCTTTAGGGACGGACTGAGTATCCAGCGTAAAGTGATAGACTGCCCATCCAAAAAGAAAAATAGGCAGTATGCCTAATAATATTCTGCCTCTGAAAAACGATTTCTTTTTCATTCATACTCCTCTAAAACCTCTTCCATGACTCTCCCGAAAATCCACATCTGCCCCATATTTTATGAGTAGTTCTGACATTTTATAAACATCTTCTGATTTTGGGAGTGTTATCGTCAGTTCTAACGGTGACTGTTCCACTGAATCTACAAATTGATTCAACTTTGCACCCTTCTTCAAATGCTCTTCCACTCTGTCATAGTCACAGATCATGATATCTTTCTTATTCCTCCAAACTCATACTGTACTCCTGAGGATCTTTCTTCAGCAGAAATTTCTTGTGATTCACTGTCTGGTTCCTTTGAAATCTGCCGCCCTCTGACACCTTTGTATCCACGGTTAAATAGGCTTGTCCCTTGTGATAGTTTACATCTAAGTGCACATCTATTTTGGTTTTATACCAATTATTTAATTTGAGATATAAAAACTTTAACATCCCCTGAAATTCTGAACTTTTTGAATCCAGCGGAATCATAATTATATATTCTCCGTAGTCCGCATCTCCATCTTTTAATGTAAAACCATCATGATAAGACCACTGCGCATTCTCATCCGTTTGTCTAATCTTTATTCGGCTTGTCTTATTTTTTGTCCCTATGATATCCTCCGCACTATAATTCACAGCCACTTTTACATAGGGACGATTCCATTGATAGATCCCTATGACTGCTAAAACTACAGTTGAACCAATTATTATTTTTTTCATTTATACCTCACTGTCAATATCTTTTTTGTTCTTTTTCTTCTGTATGATAAGATTTAAAATTGCGAATATCATAATCGCTGTAATAAGAATGTCACCCAAAATTCCTTCCCTCAACTCAGGAAAGAATTTGTTAAATATAAAAAGTCCTATTCCTAACAAAAGCAAGATATACTTCATTTTTCCCTCCCATCGTAACTTCTCTTTTATCATTATAAATTTTGTGCGCCCTGCTGTTGTTGATAAAACATTATTTTTTTCTTATATTCTTCTTGCAAATAGGAAATCTTTCCTTTCAATATATGTACTCGACAAACAGCTCTACTTGTGAGAAGTGCTTTGGAAAGTCTATTTCCTTCTTAGGAAAAAATTACTAAATTTTAATTGCTGAAACTGTTTCAAAATCTGACCGATATAATAATATATCGTCTTCAAGCTGCACTATATCATAGAAATTTTTTGGAAGTTCCATTTCTCTCTCTCTTCCAGTATCCACATCATAAATTATCAATAAAGATTTGTTTTGGGCAGTGTGTACATCATAATAAGCAATTTTACTTCCATCATTAGCGGAATGAAATAAGGTTACACTGGCATTATACTTTTTTATGTCTTTTCCATTTTCTTTATATAAATACAATTTTGATGGTGCAGCCCCCTCTGATACCCATTTACCTTGATAACAAGTGTAGTATAGTTTTCCTTTAATGTTCATCACTTCTTGATAATAGACCGTATCATCGGATTTCAAAAATCTTTTTGACCACTTTTTACCTCTCACAAGTGTTCTCTTTAATGTCTTCAAGTTGACTTTGTATATTGCAGTGGCATCAATGTAATAAAGATTATCTTTATAAAAAGATCCAGACTCTATTCCCTTGGCTATTATTTCAAACTCCTTCGTCTCAGCATGAAGCCTTACAAGTACATCACAGCCTATAATTAAATACAAATCGTTATTATAAAACTTTACTCCATCGACAGTGTCCTGAATATTTTTTCCCTTTACAAAGCGTTTAAGATCTCGTTTAGAAACAAGCTGTCTTACATTATCTCCGTTGACATCACATCGATATAGACAGGAATCATACATATAGTACAAAGTATCATAAACAAGAGCCATTCCTACATCGTAAGTAGAATCAGGCAGCTTTTTTAGTTTTCTAATAATTATCTTTTTTTTGCTTTGTTTATCAACCCGTATAATTTCCTTATCGATATTCTCATAAAAGACATATCTATGATTCTGAATAAGGGGCGGCGCCCATTCAGGATACCCGCTTTCAGATATTTTTTCCTTATTCCAATCCATAAGTTCAGAAAGCGGAACTTGTTGCTCTTTTCTATTACACCCTATAAATAAAACACAAAGCATCAGCATAGATATAGGTATCACCATAACATTTTGCTTTTTCATATAATCCACCTTTCTGAAAAAAATATCTATTATTATATTATTTCTTTAAATTTACAAATATTGCTACAAAAAGACTTATTATTAGAATATAATTTAAGACTCCGCCCATTAAATCTGGAAAAAATGAGAGTATAAACAAAATAACACCTAAAGTCAACAAGACATATTTCATTTTATTCTCCATTCAAAATAACTTTTACAACTACTATAATTCCTAGTGATTTATCCGTAACTTTCTTGCTTTTTTCATAACTTATTATTTAGCGAACGTATGAAAAACTTAAATCAGTTCAATCCATTTTAAAAACACATCACTGACAATCACAATTAACATCATTACAATAAGAAAAATTATTCCACCATTCTTCTCTTTTTTGTCTTTTGTTTTTACTATTTCATAAAAACCAATACCAATTAAAATTACAAATTCTATGATTCCAACAAACTGTTTTAAAGAAAATGATAATTTAAAATATTCATCAATAAAGTCTGTGACTGCGTAAATACCACAAGTTAAGAGCAAATACAAGCACCATTTAGAGTGATGCTTTATCAATTTGTAGTCTCCATTGATCCATAAAATAAAAACATCGTGAATGATATGTGCAAAAATATAAACGGCTAAGAGCAGTAATATTTTTATGTTCATTTTATCTCCCGTAATTTTTTAGTTAATCAGTTATCTAACAACTTATCGATTTTTAACATATGATAGAAATCATCTTTATCATCGGGATAACCACAAAATAACAAGTCATCTACTACAAGCAAAGCATACCAATCATCATTTGGCATTTTAATCTTTTGTTCCTGCTCAGAATCCAAGTGATAAATTTGTATATATCTTTCCTCCGAGGTATCCCAATTAGTGTTATATCCAACAATCATGGAGGAGTTATAAACAAACTCATAAGAATTGTTGGAAAAACCATGTTGTATTTTGTCTTTCTTATGAGTTCTATATTGGTATAGTCTTACCTTCCCATCCTCGCCCCAGCAAATATAATATACTGTCCCTTGAGTCTCTCCACTCTATCTCTTTCTTATTTTCTGCGGAAAGAAGTCTTTGAATGTTTTTTCCATTCAGATCACTTTTTAAAACACAATTATTATCAAATACTTTTTACTTAAAATAACCCCATATCTTTCTTATTATGGGCCCGCCATAGCGAATCTCTGGTTTTAAGACAGCACTTTTTGATGTTTTTCCTTCCATCCAATTTACTTTTAAAGTAACCTCAGGAATATCGACACCTCCAAATTCCCATACTAGATAGTATTTCTCCTTATTTTCATTAATAAATCGATCTTTTGTTATTGAATCGCCTTTTCCATTAACTCTTGGTTTTATTTTACCTCCATATCTTTGAGTATCGCCGTTGTAATTTACTTTTACATCTATAACACCGATATCTCCAGTATTATTTCCTTCATAATATAAATCTCCAGTCCAATCTCCCCCTTCATAAACAATGTATCCATACAATCTCCATTTCCCATCACTGCTTTCCGCATAACAATATGGATATCTTTTTAAATCCTGTATATATATTGCTACACATATTCCTAGAATAAAAATAATTCCAATAATCAAAGATTTCTTTTTAATCATATGATTTTAACTCCTTTAAGTTTAAATTAAGCAACTTTCTGCAATTTAACATGCATTTATAATTTATTTATATACGAATTCTACAGAAAGTTGCTTTATATAAAATTACATGATACTCGAATTATACAAGTTTAATGTCTAGCATTTTACACCTTAAATAATTTAAATCTTTTCTTAAATTATCCCTACATATTTATCTTATTCTTATAATTCGATATCCATTTTGACCTTTTATACTATTTATTGACTTTGCTTTATGTTTATTAGAATGTCCCGCATATTTCCACTTTCCTTTTGAACCACGCGAAATAATTATAGAATGATGCCAACCATTCTTCCGTTCTCTTAACTGTACAACATCTCCTTTTTTCGCTTTTCTTTGTAATATTTTTTTAGAACTACAAAATATAATTTTTGCTCCATGTTTCTTCCAATAAGTATAGAAATCTTTAACCGCTGTCCAAGAACTTGATTCTTTCCAATAGGTTGGTGGACCATAGTTACCATGATACTCTTGACGCTTTATAGAATACCAATAGCTTGTAGTTCTAGAAATACGACGACGATAAAAAAGGAAAAGTGGTTTCTTCATACTTTTACCACCTGCATGTACACATTGTGAAACAAAATTCGTGCAATCACCTTGTCCAGTATGATTAGCATATTGAGGATTAAATTTCATTCCCCATTTATATGCATAGTTTGCTGCTTTACTTGGTGAATACTTATGTCCACTGGGATCTACATAATTTATCGGATTGTCTTTACAATATACATACAAATGCTGTGTATCCGGCTTATTCAATTCTCCACGATAAGTATCCTCAGACAAAAATCTTCCATCCTCTGGATTATAATACCGTGCATTCAGATAATAAAGCCCCGTCGTCTCATCATATC
>OLPX01000135.1_pt1 | contig 85042 bp, 59 predicted proteins | sample 1672491 | NCBI WGS metagenome assembly OLPX01 (sample SAMEA3136692, study PRJEB25190) | human gut metagenome | biome: human gut; feature: human-associated habitat; material: faeces | place: Austria | collected 2013
TAGTGGCCATGTTGGAGATATCCTCCTTGGTAGCCATGTTAGAGAGATCCTCCTTAGTGGCCATGTTGGAGATATCCTCCTTGGTAGCCATGTTAGAGAGATCCTCCTTGGTAGCCATGTTAGAGAGATCCTCCTTAGTGGCCATATTAGAGAGATCCTCCTTGGTAGCCATATTGTCCGTGATGGTTCCGATTTTACCAATTATTATATCAGATATAGACTGCAATAACTCTCTATCTGTCATCCTCTTTACCTCCTCGTACTTTCCGCCCAATCTTTTATGATTAAGTATATCATATGCCAGAATGTAAAGTCTATTAAATTTTCAAGGTACTGCATTGATTGTTGATATGAACGTTATAAACATAAAAATGTGAATGATTAGTGCAGAATGCATATATTTTCATGCAAATATATGAATAATTCTGTGTGAAATGTCAATTGGATATACACATAATTTTGTGCATTTCATAGACGTGAACGGAGCATGACAAGCACAGGAGTCTGAATCATTATTACGGCTATTATAGAAAAAATCAGACTTAGATAAGGAAAAGAAAAAATTGTTAAAACGGGAAGAGGTGATTAAGTTTACACGGAAAAGAAGGTATAACAGATTGGAGCTTTAAATATGGTAAATGGTAAATTATAATAAGCTGTTAAAAAAAATTGTAAAAAAACTTATACTATAAGGGCTAGAAATGATTTCAGTACAAAAACGATTGGAGACATTTTCTATGTTCATTTATTATACCCCTATTTTTATTAAAGTACATTCATCATGGTTTAAAAGGCCTTATTTATAGTATAGATCAATTGAGGAAGTAAGCAAAGCTTAATTTATTGCGTAAAATACTTAAATTACGAAGTTTCCTTTATAATCAGGGCTTTTAATACCTATGTAAAAATTTTAATCAATATACATATTAAATCGTAAACCGAATACGCAATTTTGGAGAAGTGAAGGGCAGGAACCGCAACTGCCTTGCTGATAAAGAAAGGCCATGAAACAGAGGAAAACTTCATGGCCTTAAAGATGCTTTTAATGAACTTTAGGAAAAGTCAAAAGAGCGTTATAAATAGAGGCAAAGAATAGTGAGTTAAAGCACCGGCACGGTTGTGAAGCATCATCATCGGGTCTGATTAACAACATCTATCAACTCCTGAGTTGTAATAACATGGCAATAAATATTGTTTAGAATTTCAAGTTCTGTTTCATGCAGGCGTTTTGTTGCTGCAAGGCAGGCGTCTTCAATCAGCCAGACCTTAAAGCTTTCATCCGCTAAATCACGTACTGTACCGGAGACACATTGGTCAGTCATGGTTCCGGTAACGATAACCGTATCGATCCCCATATTATGAAGAATGAGCCGAAGGTTTGTACCGGTTAAGGCGCTGTCGGTAGTTTTGGTGACTACGATATCCTCTTTTTGAGGAGCAATTTCCTGAATGATATCTCCGCGATGATCACCGGAAGTAACCAGGAACTGATTGAAACCGGAAACCTTTTGATCTAAGGAGCGGTCACGGCCGTTGCTTTTAAAGCCTTGAATCTTGGCATAGGTTACTTCTATGCCGGTGCGGCGGCACAGAGAAATGAGACGCTGAAGATTAGGGATAATCACCTTATCATACTTTTCATAGAACGGTTCCCAACGGGCTATGTTTTCAAGCTCTGCGGGGCTCGGGTTTTCAGGTTGGGGACGCTTGACGCAGGCATATTCGGCGTCAATAATAAGTAGGGCGGTTTTTTCCGGCTCAATTTCGATTGTGCCGTAGTCATCGTCATTCTCATAGTAGAAGGAGCAGTAGCGATCGTTTACTTTCATGGTATTTCTTCCTTTCTTAAAAAGATTTTTGAATATATTTTGAGGTAAATGCACGCATAAGAGAAAAATATCCGGGAATCAGATCGATGATGTCACCTAAATGGTAGGAATGTATCGAGTCTGTTATATCAAGCATCAAATGATCTGAGCTGTATCCCAGCATAAGAATACCAGAATCGACTGGTACCGTAGTTTCGAGATCAAAATCCTGCTTACCGATTGCGCAGATTGCCTTCAAACGTTTTTCTCCACGATCAGTGAAGGACGGGCGAATGCCATATGAATCGACTCCGACCGTTCCCCAAGGCAGGGAAGACTTATATTTTAATTCTATAATCTGAGCATGAAGAACAAAAGCATCATGAAACGTATCAGGGAGATATTGGTAATTGGCCCGTTCTCTTCCGAAAAGAAGCGATTCTCCCAAACGCAAGTTATTGATTTTAGGCGGAATGCCGCCATGAATCATCAAGTCAAGAGTAGCGGAGTTTCCTCCGCTGACTATCTCAAGCTGCCTTCCAATCCGTTCTTCAATCTGTTCCGCCAGTTCGGAGAGCTGTGCCATCTTCCGGAAAGTGGGTTGAATAAAGGAAAAACAGGTCAGATTTGTGCCAATGCCATAAAGCTCAATATAATCCAGTGATTCCACGGCCCGAGCCACCTCAAAAAGTTCCTGATAGTCCGTGAATCCCTCTCGGATATCGCCAAGGTCAGCCATTAAAATAACCTTATGCGGCTTGTCGTGAATTTGGGCATAATGATTGAGACGAAGAATGGTGTCATATTCTGAATTGACAGATACATCAGCGTAAGTGATTACATTTTCTGTCTCACAGCACATGGGAGGACGAATCAGCCACTTTTCTACTTCAAAACCCTTTAATCCTTTCAGGTTTAAAAGTCTGGAATCTCCAAATCTGGTTATTCCTTCTTCGAAAAATATTTGTGCAACAGAGGGATCAGCGCAGAAACCTTTGGTTACACCGGTTATCCCGATGCCATGTTTACGGCATAAGGATGTCATAACGCGGACATTTTGACGCAGTCGCTCCCGGTTCAACGTGATGCTTGGATACATAAACACCTCCTGTTATTGCTATAGCCTGTCTTAAAATTTATTTCTGCCATCTGCACGCCCCACTTCGCGGTATATTGAAAGCAATATTAAGACAGACTCTGGTTCACTTTTATTTAAAGTATAGTGAAACGTGCGTGCAAAACCTGTGCATTTTTGTTGTCAGGCCAAGGGCCTGTTTTCATAGTGAAGTCTTTTATGTTTGAAAAACAGAACTTTAGAAAAATAAAACCACCTGCTGTGCGCTTCAGCCGGTGGTTATGATTGCACGATTTTTGCACACTGAGCGATTTATTATAATAACGTAATGAAGCAGACATCTAATTATGAAGGAGAAAAAATGATGAAGAAAAAGAAAATCCTTTTGTGGTACGATGTGGAAGATTATGTTACCGAAGAGGCGGAGAATGCACTATTAAAGCTGTTGGAACTGATGCACGAGTATGGCGTCCGGGCGACTCTGAAGTTGTGTACAAAAAAATATGAGCAGTTGATACATAACGGAAGAACTGATATTTTAGAACTGCTGGCTGACCATGAACTGGCGTTTCATATGACAAACCATAGCGTACACCCAATTCCATCGGAATATTTAGACAGAATGGGATTTGCTCAGGGGGCTTTGGAATTTGAGCGTCGGGAAGGGCAGGGCTTTGCGAGGTTAAAGAGTCTTACCGGTCAAAACCTGACATCATATGGTCATCCTGGTGTTGCATGGGCTCCTCAGGTTTTCCCGGCTCTTCGCAAATGGGGGATTCCTACATATCTTGATATCCATGATATCTTACGTGTTTATGGACAGCCATTCTGGTTTGGCGGTGTACTGTGCTATACAAAATTAAATAACCTGGCTCATTTAGATAAAGAGAAAAAAGAATGTTCCCTGATACAGTCGGTGGAGTTGATGGATGAAAATGATTGTCATGAGGTGGTGTTTTTAAGCATGTATGATCATCCCCATGAACTGGTTTGTACTAAATTCTGGGATTCTGCAAATTTTGCTTACGGGAAAAATCCGGCATATTTGCAGCCTGCTCCATTAAGGGAAGATGGCGAGTTTGAGCGGCTTCTGGAACAATACCGCACCTTTTTCCAGTACGTGAACGCGCATGATGAAATAGAATTTGTTACGGTGCAGCAATCCATGGCTTATGAACAGCATCGTTTCGAACCTATTACAGCAGAGGATGTCCGCATGGCCGCCCGCAGTTTAGGCGGAGAAGCCGGATTTTTTGATTTTCATGGCGAATGGTCTTCAGCATCGGAGATACTTAATCTGATGGCCCGTTACCTGACAGGCCGTGCATTTTTGCCGGAGCTTATCTATGGACCGGAGCGTGAGGAAACATCGGTTCTTACTTCCCCTGTTTCGGCAAAAGAACTGGCAGAGGCAATATTCAGTGATACCAAACGGATTTTCGGATATAAGCAGCTTCAGTCACTTTATCGGGTAGGGGATAATTTTATCAATCCGGTCGATGCATTTGCAACATTGTCAAAGGCCGTGTCGGAGGGAGTTTCTCAATTAGAGGTTCAAAGCGGACGCCTTGCGGCAGCTGATTATGTAAACCGCGATATAGAATTCGGCGGAGGATGGGATCTGTGGAAGGAAGATTTTAGGGCAGAGAATATAATTGAGCAGACAGTATTACAGACATGGACCTTAAAACCTGCCATTTTTTAAAGTACGAATTAATTAAGTTCTGCAAATAAGATGAGCAGTTTCAAAATACAAAGGGAGGAAGCATTTTTATGAGTAATGATAATAAGAAAAAAGCAGCGAAGATTTCATCTGATTTATTACCGGTTACTTTATCCGGAAAAAATACCGGGGGATTGGGTTACTTTAATGTATGGATCGGAATTGGCATCATTATTGCTACCTTCGCTGTGGGGGGAGAGGCGGCTTACTATTGTAATCTGAAGCAAATTGCCCTTGCGGCAATCGTTGGCACATTTGTTCTCGGATGTTTTTTCTGTGTGTCCAGTGATATAGGAGTGGAGCATGGCCTGTCCTTTCCTGTATATGTCGGGGCGGTTTTGGGGAAACGGGGAACAGCGCTGCCCAATGCCCTGCGGACAATATACGGACCTATCTGGTTTGGAGTTCAATCTTACTTCGGGGCCACTGCAATTAACCAGATTGTAGTCATCTTTACGGGCTATGACAATTGGCTTTTATGGTTTATTGTATTCGTCATTATTCAGGTCATAAATACGGCCTGCGGCTTCAGTGCCATGGAAAAGGTGGCCAATATTGCAGCTCCGACAATTATGCTGATTGGTATTTATATGGTAATACGTCTTTTTGGATTAGCCAGTGCAAATGGAATTGATGCATGGAACTCCGTCTATTCAGACGAGCTTGGCGCTCATATTGCCAAAGGAAACGCAAACATGATCTTGTACGTAATGATGCTGGCGTTAAATTATTGGGCCGATAATGCCTGTGAGGTAGAAACCTGGTCCCGCTATGTTAAAACAGACAAAGGAGAGAAAAAATTGCTGAAACGTAATAAACGTGCGATACCCGGTTACATAATTGCGCTTCCGCTTGCATCAGGCTTCATGATCTTTTTGGGTGCATTATCGACCTTAACAACCGGAAATTTTAATCCCATTGAAGCAATCAGTGCGGTGACGAATAATCCTGTTATACTGGTGCTGCTGCTTGTCATGATCATTATGGCACAGTGGTCTACCAATGCTGTATGTAATCTGATGCCAAGCGGAGTCTGCATTGTAGCTCTGTTCCGTTCCCGGATTCCATATTGGCTGGGGGTGTGTATCTGCGGTTTTATAGGTGCGGTGATTCAGCCGTGGGTACTTGTGGATCATATCGGAATTTTTCTGACAATTACCGGTTCTCTCTGGTCTACGATATACGGTATGACAATTGTTGATTTCTTCCTGATTAGAAAACGACGATTGAACGTTCCGGATCTATACAGGGAGGATGGAGGACAGTATTTTTATGCAAAAGGAATTAATCCGGCAGGAATTATTTCGTTTATAGTGGGACTGGGAGCATGTATGCTGTTTTCTTCGGTTGCTTTTATCGCAGGCTCGGTTGTTTCGGGTATTTGCTACTATGTTCTGATGAAACTTTGGGTTCTTAAAAAATATCCTCAAAAGGAACTGTCGCAGGAACAGGAAAGTTTCGCAGGAATTTCTGCAAACAGGGAGTGGGTTTACGATGAGGAAACGAATTCTGTAAAAAGCTCTATCTGATAAAGACTGTTGCGTACCGGGGCGGTTTTATACCGTCCCGGCAGTTGCGAATTTTTTGAAAGAATAAGCAATATGTGTTATACTGTGAGCAAAACAATACAGAAAGGAACAGCTATGGAGTACAGCAGGAGAAAATGGAATATAGTCTGGCTTGCCGTCACACTCCTTCTAATGCTGATCTTAGTTATTTCTGAAATGTCCGGCAGCTTCCGGCAGACATTATCGAAGGAATCAGAACCCATACAATGGATTTTGTGTAATGGAGAAAAGGAGACACCGGTGGGCTTTCCATGCAAAATCCCAACGGGTAGTGGAGACAGCTATCGTTTTATTGCCAGATTTAATGCGAATCCTGAGGAAGACATGTCCCTGGGATTTTATCAGGAAGGTCAAAAGATATCGGTACGGGTAAATGGACAACTGAGAAATTTCTATCAAAATCAGGGAAAACAGAACAGATATGAAATTATCTCTTTAGGGCATTTATCAGGAGATGTCCGTTTGGAATTAGGACTGTGCAATCAAAACACAATCCTTTTTGGGCAGGTTAAAGATATTGTGCTTACCTCTGTAAATATGGTTTCCCGCACAGTTACCGGAAGAATAGCTGCTGAGCTTATTCTTGGGATTCTTATGTTTTTAGCGGGTTTTGTCGGTCTTCTGCTAAACAAAATATATTATAAAACAGCCCGGGAAAGTTATAGCGTCAGCTATATAAGCTGGTTTGTCGTGATGTTTTCCGTCCTCTGTATTTTGCGTACTCATTTTTTTGATATGATTATCGGACTTTCTCCCGTTTGGTATTTTCTGGAAAATTTTCTTTTGTTGCTGCTTCCCCAATTTTTATTAATGGCCTGCGAAGTGATAAGTTACCCAAATATTTTTTACAGGGAATATCAGGGCTTTAACTTTATTTATCGAATCTATTTTGTGTTGGCCGTTGGCCTGACAGTTTTTGGGCAGTGTACCTTATCCGATATGGCTGTGTGGAGTATTCTGTATATGTGCGTGTTTTTTCTGTATATCGGGGCCTTTGGCTTCTTTGAGACAAAGATTATCTCTCGTTTTGATCATAACAAAGTGGTTCTTCACTCCAGCTTATTAAAAACCATCAAAACGGCAATTGCATTATATGGGTGCGTAGTGGCTTTAAACCTGGCCTCCCGAAGGCTGTACTGGCTGTTCTTGATCAGTGCATATTTTGCGGTGGCTGTTTTTTTCGCAGAAATTTTTAACCAGATTAAGACTTTGGAACGGCTTAAAGAGGAGATCAATCAAAGTAAGGTTTCTCTTTTATTAAGTCAGATTAAACCGCATTTTCTTTATAATACATTGAATTCGATTCGTACGCTCATCCGGATTCAGCCGGAACAGGCAGATTATATGGTTTATGATTTTTCGCGTTTTCTAAAGGCTAATATGAATGCACTTGATAAAACGATGATTCATTTCAGCCAGGAATATGAGCACCTTCAATTTTATGTCAATATTGAGAAAACATGTTTTCCTAAATTAAATGTGGAATATCAGGTCGAGACTCAGGATTTTTATGTGCCGTCTTTGACAATACAGCCATTGATGGAGAATGCCATTAAGCATGGTGTACTGAAACGGGTGGAAGGAGGTACCGTAAGACTGCGCACATCTCAGGATGATAATTTTTGGTATGTAGAGATTGAGGACAACGGTGTGGGATTTGCATCGGAGGGTCCTGAAGGAGAGAGTCCTGACGGACACAGCGGCATCGGTATTTGCAACATAGAGCGACGTTTGGAATACTACTGTAATGCTGCTTTCTTTATTCATTCCGTACCGGGCCAAGGAACGTTTGTGAGAATTTCAATTCCAAAGAAAGGACAACATCATGGAGATTAAAACGATACTGGTTGACGATGAAATATTAGCAATGCGTTTATTCGAACTGGAATGTGCCAGGTTTGAAGATATAAGGATAATCGCAAAGTTTGAATCTCCTGTCAAAGCGATTGCATATGCAGAGGAGCATGATGTGGATATGGCAATACTGGATATAGAGATGCCTGAGATGAATGGGATCGAATTGGGAAAGGAACTTCGAAAACGCAGGAAGGATATTATTCTCATTTTTATTACCGCCCATACGCAGTATGCGATGGATGCCTATCAGATCCATGCCCCGGTTTATCTGGAAAAACCATACAGCTATGAAGATCTGGCCTATGCATTGGAGACGGCCCGGTTAATTAAAAAAAGTAAAATAAAAACAACATTTATACGTACATTCGGATATTTTGATGTGTATGCGGGAGAACAGCTGGTCTATTTTGCAAATAAAAAATCAAAGGAACTGCTGGCTTATCTGGTTGACCGACAGGGGAACTCTGTAAATAATGAGCAGGCGATTGATATATTGTGGGAGGAAGCTACAAATGATAAAAAATACCAAAGTAAGTTCCGCAGAGTCGTAAAGGATCTCCGGGATACGCTGTCACAGTACGGAATCGGGGAGATTCTGATAGAGCATCCTAATTGCAGGGCCGTCGATGTAGGAACCTTTGAGTGTGACTTCTATCAGTGGCTTGAAAAGAACGATGAGAGTCCCTGCAAATTCAATGAAAATTATATGGCGGAATATAGCTGGGCCGAGGAAACAATTGGGTTTTTAACCTGTTGTAGCTTCGGGCGGCAGTGAAATTTGTGTCAGGAGAGGAGTATAATGGGGCGATTTTCATATGCGGAGCAGAACGGCGGTCAAAACGCAAGCGGACATATTGTAATTATATCAATTGGGAGTATTCTTGGAGCGGGTTTATTCTGCGGTTTGACTGTTATTTATGACATGATTGGAATCCATATGGTTCCGCTTATTATTTTGACAGGAATTCTGGCAGGTATTGTCAGTTTGTTTTTAATGGAAATGAATCTGGCCGGGCCCCCAGACTGGAATTACGCACAGATCATGCTGGATATTTATGGGCCGGCTGCAGGGCATTTTGCTGTTTCTGCCTATATAGGGGCTATGGTGGTTGGTCCGGCCTCTGAAATTATCGCAGCAGGGATGATACTATGTGAAATATTTGAATGGCTGCCGCTATTTCCGGTATGCCTGATGCTCTGTATTGTAATATTTGCAATCGATTCTATGTTTGGGAAACATGAAATTTTTAACTTTTATACGGCATTTTTTAAAATACTGGCAATCATGGTGTTCTGTTTTATAGGATTGTTTGCAGTCTGTCATTTATTTAAAGGCGTATTCTACACGACAGAGGTTCCATGGCCCATCAATTTCAGCGGCCTTGCCAGAGGCTCGATCGCGTCCTCGGCATGCGCGATTTATGGTTCAATTATGATTTATGGAGGAATTGAAAGTATCGGATTTTTACTTTACAATACGAAGAAAAGCAGTGAAAAGATTGCTACAGAAACACTTAAGATTGTATTTCGTGCAATTGTAATTAATGTAATATCAGTGCCCATTCTGGCCGGAATTATGACAATAGGAACTGAATCGGATGTTAGTATTTTTATCAGAGCCCTTAAGCTGATCGGGTGCAATCCGATTATTGTTGAATGCTTTCGAGTTATTATATTTCTGTCGGGCAGCGCCCTAACCATTACAAGTATGCTCCCGACAACGCAGATGCTAAAAAACCAGCTCATCAATGTGCAGAACAGTACACGTCACGGTGATACTTCCATAGAAAATCGAAAAAAGATGATCAATTGGTTCATAAGAGGCCTGCTTCTTCTTTGCGTGGTCCAAACGGCCTGGCTGGGGGAGGCGGTATATAAGTATCTCTTTTTCTTTTCAGGATTCTGCTTCTGCGTGATGTGGAGTATGATTGCGGTGTCCTGCTCGAAATTCTGTGATAAATATGGAGATGGAAGTGAATGGAGAGTTCCGGGAGAAAAAATATTACGGATATTGACTCTCGCTGTACTGATATTTTGTTTTATAGAGTCAATAACGACCAAAATAGGACAAATTACGGTTCTGATGAGTCTTGTGTGGTTTATAATATCGCTTATAGGATATCGCCGCTTCCTGCGGTAATGGCGCCAGCGCCGGCCGTGCCGGCGTCCGAAGAAAAATTATCAAGGCTACTTGTAGATACAACAAGGACTATTTAAAGCATTTAATAATGGAAACCAGCTATCAGAATAACGATGGCTGGTATTTTTTTGCCCAAAACATGGAATAGAAGTATAAAACGCAAATAAAAGCAATACATAACGTTGCCGGTCTGGTAACGATTTTTCAAAAAATCAAAATAAAAAGAGAAATACTTAGTAGAAATATAAAAAGAGAGGGTGGTTAAAATAAAAAACGATAAAGGAAATAAAGACACAGCTATAAGAATTAAAAGTATTCAAGCGAATAATCTGTTTAGGAAAAATAATGGAGATCAAGATGCGTTTTTAGGTGCCGGTAACGCAATGATTAATAACAGCTTATTTGCGGAATACATGCGAAAGCACGGAGTAACAGTAAACACGAGAAACTTTAGTTATGATTTTATTATTATGAAATTTGATTTCGGAATCAAAGGGGATGAAAATATTCCTAAGATGACAGAAAACGAATTACGGCATTATTTTTACGAGAATGGTGCAACTGTTACATGGGAGTCTTATGATAAAGAAGGCAATATAATAGAAGGGAAGACAAAGCAAATTCATTATAAAATGCTCATGCGCAGCACAGGTAAAGCCAAAGAAGGAGCATGTATATTTATCTGTGAAAAATTACATAAAAAGGCTCTCGATTATATTACCATGAAATTATATGATAAAATGCCGTTTAATAATGCCAATATAGTAGGGCTATCGGCATACAGCACTTTAATTACTGCTACAGCAATAGACTATATTTCAATCCCTTTAGCTAATATTTTTGTAGCAAAGGACGAATCGGTTTCCACCATGAAACAGGCTCTGACTGTGAAAGTTGAAAAAGTGCAAGAAATTAAGCAGAAATTGGATTATAGCGAGACTGAAAGCTATATTAACCAGTTTAACCTTACGTTTTATAAGATGAAGCAAAAGAACGACCCCAATTTAAAACAAATCCGAAAAACAAAAGCTGCTTTGATTGAGAAAGGTATAGAAATTGAAGAATGCCCTGTAAAAGAAGAAATTGAGTATGTAGAACGGTGTTATGTTGAGCGCAAAGATGAGGAATCAGCAATTGTTAATACATTATGGGATGGCATGGGACTGATTGACGATTCGATATTTCCGGATGATATGGATGGCTTTATCTATTGTAGAAGTCACTTCTTCAAATCCTGTCTCTTCAGGGTAACATACAGCAATACTTTAAAGATTATTACGGCGACAAATTTGACCATGCCGTTGTAACTGATATGTTAGGACGTGAGATAAAAGTCTCAGATATAAAGGTTGTTATAACAGAAAACTCTTTGAAATGGATGAAATTCGTTGATTTGATGGGAGGAACCTGTGAGTCGGCCTTTATGTATTATAATAAATTTATGAAGAAACATGGGGAGAGGTTCGCTATAGTAAAAACGGGACACAGTAGTAAATGGGGGGAATTACAAAGAAGTTCTTATCAGATGAATGGTAGCTTGCCGACTACTGATGAAGATATTTTAAAAGAGGTTGCGAAAGTAAGTATTGATTATTGTAGTAATTTGAAGCTGGACCATAATGCTTTTAGGGAACACTTGAAAATTACAGGAACATCAAAATACAGCTTTAATAATGTATTGTTGGCGCTAGATGACTGGAATGAAGACTTTAAACGTACAAAATACTTTAATGATAAAAAGGTAGATATCATTAGTCGATTTAAAAAAGAGCGCCTTCAATTGGGAAAATTATTACAGTATGGGGACAATCTGACGATATGTGGCAATCTTGTTTCTCTGCTAATGAAAGTTGTTGGAAAGGATTTTTTGCAAGAGGAATGCTTTGAATCTATAGAGGATGGAATCCAATGTTATACGCCCAGATTTAATGAGGGCGAGAGGATTGCGGGTTTTCGCAGTCCACATAATTCACCAAATAATATAGTCCATCTTATTAATGTTTATCCTCCATCCATACAAAAATATTTCCCCAAATTAGGAAAAAATGTCATTGTTATTAATGGTATTGGCACGGATGTGCAAAGTCGTTTAAATGGTCAGGATCTGGATACTGATGCAATATATGCCACTAATCAAAAGCAGATAGTTGAACTGGCGAGGAAGGCTTACAAAGAATATCCCACCATAATCAATGGAATCAAAAGTGTGGATATTAGCAGCTATAATAAAAGCATGGAGTCATATGCTAAGATGGATAATGCGATATCCGCTTCTCAATATGCGGTCGGATATGCTAGTAACATAGCTCAGTTAGCATTGAGTTATTACTACGATGGTGGAGGCAACGACCGTGAAATAGAAGATATATTTATAATTTGTTCTGTATTGGCACAGGTGGCGATTGATTCTGCTAAACGCAATTTTGAAATAGAGGTAGAACCGGAATTATCAAAAATCAGTCATTTCGCATGTATGAAGCACAAACCACAATATCCGAGATTTTATGCGGGAGTTCAAAAACTTAAAGCAAAATATTCAAAAAGAAGGAGAGTTGAAATGTTGGATTCTGATATTGGAGATTTCAATTGTCCTATGGATATTATATATCGAATTATTGATAAAGAGGTAATTGATTTAAGAAAAAATAAAAATTTGATTGAAGAAACAATATCTCTAGGGACGTTGGTTGCAGATGCGGTGGATATCGAAAATGTCGATAGAAAACAACGCCAAAAGGTTATTTCAATTGTTAACGATTATTCGAAGGTAGTTGGTTCTGTAAACAGAGAGCAAAAGGATTATCAGAATGTTCGTGAGAGGGAATTTAATGCATGTATGATGAAGCTGAAGAATATGACGATTAAGAGAAATGTCATGCACTCGCTTATCCAATATGCTTTCGAAAGGGAGAATGCTAAAATACGTGATAATCTCTTAACGGTTTTATTTGATAAAGACCAAAATATATTTTTGCAGTATTTTAAAAAAACGGAAAAAAAGTCCACGCTAAACTCCTAAAAACCTTGATTTACAAAGGTTTTTAAAATCTACCTATGAAGATAGGAATGAAAGGAACGTAAGCTAAGTAATTCTCATCATTTAAGCCAGCGTGTCTATCCAAACGAGGCACGCTGGTAGTACGAAAATATAGTAGCATGTAAAATGATCTCAGACATTTTTTGTTTCGTCTGATATCAATAAAATTTACAAAAATAGTTGTAATTTAAAAGGAGGAAAACAGAATGACACAGGAGAAATTAAGAGAGATATATAAGGAGAGACTTAAACGAGAAAAGCAGACCTATATTAGCGAGCAATTAAAGGTTGGCGCATGTGTCTTATCGCGTTTTAAAGCAGGTAAAATCGAATTATATCCCCATCTGGCGAAGAGGCTGGAAGACTATTTAACGGCAAGCCAAAAGTAAATCTGACGAAAAAGATTCAACAGGGACAAAGAAAACACGTTCGATTCGTCTTTACTCTGCCGGGGCAAGATGGTATAATTTTGGTAAAGATACAGTGTGCGTGTAGGCTGCTGTATATGTTCTAGGAAGTGGGGGTATGGGAAGAAAAATTATGTGTCATGAATGCAATACAGTATTTGACGAAGACATCTTAAAATCTAAGAATAGTGAAAATACTTGCCTGGTCTGTGGTGCGAATTTGAGTGGAGATGAAAAGGGTGGGAAAGATAAACTAGATGAGCATTCCGATTGGATTACGTGGTGGTATTATGGTTTTAAAAAGAATAACGGGAAAACAACAATATTAGATGATGAACCGATAGATTTAGATAAACACGGAGATAAAGTCTTCCTTATTAAGGAATTTAAAGCAGCACCGAGAGATGCTAATGGCTCAGATAAAGCGAAAGAAATTCTACGCACCTACATCCCAGACGCATATGCCCCGGCAGCTGGGTATGCAACCGTTGTAAGAGAGAGTTTTAAGAACAATTAGGAGTCTTCGCGTTACCTTATACAAGTAAAACTTTTTAGTGTATGAGTTGTGGTTAGGTGTTCTAGGAGGTGAGAGTATGATGTATTTTTATAATGTTGAGATGTACGAAAATGAACCAGAACTTAGTGGCGTTGATTTCTGGTGTACATATTGCGGCACTTGTGGAGGTCGATCATTAGAACTTGATAAATTCGACGAGATTGTAGATGGTGAATACGTTATCCTAAAGGATGGTGTTACATTATCTTGTAGAAAATGCGGTAAAGTACACGAAGATAGGAAAATCCTTTACAAAAAAAAACCAGTAGATCCAACAGTGAACAATATTCCCCACTGTCCGATTTGTGGCTCCACCCAGTTACAGAAAATCAAAACCTCATCTAAAATAGCGGCAGGAATGACAGTAGGAGTCTTCGCGTTACCATATACAAGTAAAACGTTCAAATGTAAAAGTTGCGGGTATATCTTTTAAAAACCAATAATTAATATGAAACATTTCAAAAAGGCACTTTTAATTAGGTGTCTTTTTTGTATGCAAAATAAAGGAGGAAATATATTTGAGTAATAATAATTTTAATCTAATGTTGCAGGCAATGCTTGACAAGGTAAAGAGCATTGCAAACATAAAAAGGGATGTAAAACAAATTGAAAAGTCAATACCGCCTATCAAGTTACAAGGTGATATAGATTCTAAAAAGGTTCAAAGGCAAATTGCTAATAAGTTGGCAAAAGTCCCAGTGACATTAAAAGTTGATGCCGATACTAAGCAAGCCGAGAAGAAGATTAAAGAGTTATCTAAAAATAAGCAGGTAAAGATTAAACCTAACGTAGATACGACCAGCATTAATGAGGCTGAAAAGCAATCAACATCTTTCTTCGGCAAACTTACGAATAATATTGCTGGTTTGAATGTATTTCGGATTATATTTCAACAGATTAATCAGGCAATTAGAGCAGCCGTTAGTAACGTAAAAGAATTGAATACGATAAAAACTAATATTCAAATGGCCTCTAATACAAGCGGATTTGAAGTGGATGGTATGTTCCAGTCCTATAATAAGCTGGCAAAGGACTTGAAATCTACAACAATAGCAGTTGCAGAAGCAAGTAATGAGTTTATAAGAATGGGTGAATCCGTTGCAAATACAGATACTCTAATCACAAATTCACAAATGCTTTCTAAGATTGGAATGATTAATTCGGCAGATGCGGCGCAGTATTTAATATCGAGCATGAAAGGATATCAAATTTCTGCAAAAGATTCAGTAACTATCGTTGATAAATTAACCAGTGTTGATATGGAGGCGGCTGTATCAGCAGGAGAGCTTGCTGAAGCCATGAGTAAAACGGCAAACTTAGCAAGAGTCAGTGGCGTGTCCATGGATAATTTAATCGGATATATTTCGGAAGTCGCGGAAGTAACGCAAAAGTCGGCAAGTGTAGTAGGCACAAGTTTTCAGTCGATCTTTTCACGTATGGGAAATATTAAACTCAATAAATTTATTGATGATGACACAGGCGAAGATTTATCCGACGTAGAAGCTGTATTAGGAAGACTTGGAATTAAATTAAGGGAAAATGAAACCACATTTCGTGATTTTGATGATGTGTTAAAAGAGACGGCGTCCAGGTGGGGAGAGTATACAGACGTTGAAAAGAACTCAATAGCTGTCGCTTTAGGCGGCACGCGTCAGAGAGAAAATACTATTGCTTTACTAGAGAATTTCGATAGGGCGCTCCAATTATCGGAAACGGCCGCTAATTCTGCCGGGACATCGCTCAAGCGTTATGCAATTTATCAGGATTCTATTGCCGCTAATACAGACCGCTTAACTGCTGCGTTTGAATCATTATCAATGAACACATTTAGCGAAGACTTATATAATGATATATTAAAGGCTTCCACTAGACTGGTTGAATTTGTAGATAAGACAAACTTACTTAAAGGTTCATTAGCCGGTATTGCTTCTTATGGTGTTCTAAAGACAATTACTGCTATAGGGGCTGGTATGGTGTCAGCAGCCAAAAGTACGGCTCAATTAACTGCTGTAATGAAGATGTTTGATAATGGGAAAAGTAGAGAGAATTTAAAAGCAATTGGAGAGGCAACGCTGGGGCTAACTAATAATCAATTGAAGTTAGTATTATCTACAAAAGGATTAGGCGATACACAAAGATTACTGATTTTAGAGGGACGAGGAGTAGAAAAACAGAATCAACAATCCACCCTAGCGACATTAGGCTTCGCTCAAGCAGAAGACAAAGCAACCCTCTCAACCTTCTCATTAAAAGGTGCATTAAACTCACTTAAGGCAGCATGGGCGGCAAATCCTATTGGTATGTCAATAATGGCAATAACAGCCGCTGTTTCTGTTGGAACAATGGTGTTTAGCAAATACAAGCAGTCCCAGGAAGAATTACAGCAGAATACCAAACAAGCTGCACAAGCCTATGCCGAAGTATCCAAATCAATTGAGTCATATGCCACACGCTATCAAGAGTTACATACCGCATTATTGCAGGCACGAGATAACGAAGAAGAGACATATAACATAAAGAAGCAATTACTCGGTTTGCAGATTGAACTGAACGAGCAGTTTGGTGAGGAATATGGAAAGGTAAACCTTCTTTCAGATGCCTACCGTGACCAAACAGATGCAATCAGAGCTTTAAATAAAGAGGCTGCCCAAAGATATCTTAATGAGAATGAAGAGGGTATTAAAGACGCAACGGAAAAAATGACTAAGAATAAGCACTACAATCTTAGTTACACGGGAATGGTCGGCACAACAGATGAAGGTAAGGGACTGTTAGAAATTGCTGAAAAGTATAAGGATGCCGGAATTACCGTGAACGATGAATTGGGGACAGGGGACTATTCACAATTCTCAATTCATCTCTCTGCCAATGCCGAGGATGCCTATGATACAATTAACAAGTTTGAGACGGATGTTAGAAATAAGGCTAAAGAACTAGGCAATGAAAATATTTATGATGATGTACTTGAAATATCATCAAAAGAACTTAATCGTTCCAAAACAATTATTGATGATTATGGAGAACAGTACAAAAAGGGATTAACAAATCAGATTATAGTAGATGAGAAATTATCCCCACAGTTTGGGATGGCAATTCAGGCTGTAGAAGATTATAATGAGGCGGTTTTAAAGAGCGAAGACCCATTTAATGATGAAAAAGTGCAAGCTGCTTATCAGAATTTACAGCAGATAAAATCTGGTATACAGGATAATGAAGAAGAATGGGGAAAATACGCGTCCATAACAGGTGAAGTGTTTGAACAAGCCAATACAGAGGCTTATGAATACGCAGAAAAACTGAAAAATGGATCATTCGATAAAGGAATTGCTGAAGTGGCTGATAAGACGGCTACCGAATTAAAAGCAATCTATAACGCGGGCGATGCAGATAACCCATTTGTACAGCTTGTACAGGGGGCAAAAGAGTATAATCTGGAACTTGAAGATGTCATCTCGATTTTAGAGCAGCTCGGATATATCCAAAAAGAGACTTTTTCAGATTCAGGAGAGGTGAAATACGATTCACTGGAAACAATGATTAGTAACGTGAACAGTCTGTCTGAGGGATTTGAGTCACTGGATAAAATCATGGCATCCATTAAGGGAAAAGGTAAATTCGACTTCTCCCTATTGGACGATAATAAGTTTAAAGAGAATTTTTCCGGTTTAGGGGAGGCTTACACCGATTTCATTTCCCAAATATCCGAGTCACCAAAGGATATCGCTGCTTGTCAGAGTGCTTTTAATGAATTGCTCGGGGCGTGGATTCAGTCTGAAGAGGTTCTGAAAAACATTTCAGATGAAACCTATGATACTACTACAGCAATGCTTGAAAACATGGGCGTAACAAATGCAGCAGAGGTAGTAACAAATGCACTTGCAATTAAAAAAGCGGAAGCGGCATGGGCAACGGAAGACTTATCAAACAAAACACGGGACGAGATTTATTCACTTGCTGATGAGATTGGAATAGTAGACAATGCACAAGATGCGTTTTTCTCCTATATCGCTCAAAAAGCTCTGGATGAGGCGATAAATACAACTGGTGACATCAATGCTTTAGCGCAGGTTTGTAAGGCATTAGGCTTAGCGGCTGATGCATGGAAAAGATATTATGCAGCTAAGATGCAATTGGCAGACATAGCTTCCGGTAAGTCGGTAGCAACTCCACATGGTTGGGGAGGAGAGTTATCAGTTGATGATTGGAAAAAACAACTGGAATCCACTCAGGCCGAAGCCTTTAAAGATAGCGCTCAGAAGCTTGAAGATATGGCTAAATCAACTCCTGAATATGGCGGCGGTACTAAAACAGGCAAATCAGGCGGTGGCGGCGGTTCCAAAAAAGCAAAAGAGGAACAAAAGAAAATCCTTGACTGGATACCGGCAGCATTAGACCATGTTGAGAAGGAACGGCAAAAGGTTGCAGATATCATAGATGACGAGAATACAGCATATGAGAAGCAGTTGTCCCTTATGAACGAATTGCTTGCCAACGATGAGGAAGTAATACGGGTAAACAAAGAAGCACTTGATATCTACCTGAGCCAGTGGGAAGCAATCCGTCAGAAAATCATTGAGGCATTTGGCGAGACTGAAGGGAATGCACTGATTGGAAAAATCATGATGGGGAATACCTCTCCTGAAGAGTGGAAAGACGAGTTCAGTTATGCTCCCGACGATAAAGCCATGGCTGCTAAGATAAAGCTCTTGGAGGATGGTTCGGAATATTGGAAAACCTACATAGAGCAGGATGAAAAATACAAAGACAAAGTAAAAGAACACTCCGAGGATATTAAAAAGCAGTTTGAAATCCGGGTTAATATTATTAAGGAATCACTGGAAGAGTTAAAATCCGAGATGAGTCAAATCGAGTCGGAAATAAACCTGAAAGAAATGACAGGCCGTATTATTACAGAGTCCGATTACCGGGATATGATCAATCTGGCAGATGACCAGATAGACTTACAGTATGAGCAGATGGATGCCTTAGAGGAATATTTAGACGAATTGGACGAAGGAAGCGCCGAATGGTACAATGTCAAGTCTCAGATATCAAGCTGTAAAGACGCCATAAGGCAATGTGAAGAAAATCAGGCCAAATGGAATGAAGAAATTCTGAATCTCCCTGTCCGGAGAATTGAGCGGTATTTGGAACTGCTTGGATTTATCAAGCAAGACCTCAGCAATTTCATCGATGAGCAATCCAGCCTGGGGAAAGATATTTCACAGGAGCAATTACAAAAACTAATTGAATTATCCTCTAAGCAAATTGATAAGCTGAAAGAAGAACACGAAGAACTGGTTAAAAAGCTGTCCAATTATGATTATGGCAGCGACAAGTTTAATGAAGTTCAAAAGAGTATTCAGGACTGTGAAAATGAAATGTCCTCTCTCATTCAGGAGCAAATCCAGTATAACAAACAAATCTTGGATATCCCCCTTAACAAACTCAATGATTTAAAAGACCAGCTATCGAATATAAAAGGTGCATTGGATGGTGTTACAAACGATTATGACACAGCCATTTCCGCTGTCATAAATACGGTTGAAAAAGAAATCGATAAATATAATGACATGACAGAGGCGGCAGAAAAATCCTATGAAGCCAGAATCAAACCATTACAGGATGAATTGGATTTATTAAATAAAACCAATGAGGCACGTCAAATCCAGTTGGGAGTCGAGCAAAGCCTGTACGGCCTGGAACGGGCTAAAAACCAGAAAACAACACAGGTTGTAGAGAATGGCGAAATTGTTTACCGGGAAGATATCGATGCTGTCAGGAATGCCAATAAAGCACACGAAGATGCACTATATAACAAAGCGAAATATGAGCTGGAACAGCAGATTAAATCCTTGGAAGAAGAACGGGAAGCCCTGTTGGAAAGCTACGACGAACAGATCGACAAACTAGGTGAAGTTAAAGACAGATGGTCGGAAATAGCCGATAATATCCGGATAGCGAATGAGGCTGCTCTCGCATCCGAAATCTTCGGCTCTGGTTGGGAAATCAAAGTCACGACCGGCGAAGACAAAGATATCTTTGATGCAATGGTGAAGAATTATGAGACGGTAGAAGCACAGAAGGAAATGTACCAGAAACAGATTGATGCGACTGAAAAGGTATCGTCTCTTATGGAGCAGTACATTGCCGCATTCCAGGATGGTTCCATGAGCTATCAGGACGTTCTGTCTAAATTCGACGAATTAATTCTCGCTGCAAAGGACGGATTTTCATCTCAGGAATACCTTGATGCGATATTAAACTCGACCGGTAATAAAGATACGGTATCTGCACTGGAAAACATTCAGAACCAGATGTCCGGTTCCTATAATGATTTTAAGGAGTATCTGAAGGTTGCTAATACAAACAGCGAAACAATTTCAAAGTACACTTCTACGTGGGAGGAAATCAAAAAGACCTTAGAGGAACAGCTTGCTACATTAAAGAAGCTGGCCGAGGAAGAAGCAAAAAAGGTAAGCAATTCTAAACCATCGTCAAGTGGCGGAGGTGGGAAAGGCCACTCTTCTTCAAAAGGCCCCAACTGGAATACCCCGGATGGACCTGCCACTGGCCCAGCTAAAGAGATTGAGGAGAGGGAAAAACAAAAGAAATCTCTTCCGGCCTATAAAGATGGCATTGAAAATGGTGCGATACAAAAGGAAGACTCCGATGTTGTTAAAAAGCTCAAAGCTCTTATGACGGGTAATCACGATGACAATGCAGTTCCTATAATTGCTCATCCGGGTGAGGTTGTACTTAATGAAGAGCAGCAACGCATGCTTATAAGCAATTTCGAAAATATTCCGGTTTCATTACCGACGCCACCACAATTTGTCTTTGCGTCAGATTCAGTTGATAGGCTAAGAACATTCAATTTTAATATGGGTGATATCAACTTGAATAGTGTAGATAATACCCAGAAACTGGTTGATACGCTTTCCCGGGAATTTGAAGGGGCATTACGCCAGAGTCTTTCCAAACGTTAAAAGAAGCGAGATATACGGTGAATCAAGTAAGAGAAAGGCGGAAACAATGAACTATTCACAATGGGCTACTAAATTAGCAGATAAAGTAACAGTACAAATTTACGAAATGATTAAGAAGAATGAGGGATCAGATAAAACATTTACGGCAAGGGTAACAGAAATTATCTCTGCCTATAAAATTCGTGTGCAATATTGTGGTAGCTCTTACACAGTATCAACAACTATTCCATGTTCTGTCGATGATTTCGTACGAGTTTGCGCTCCTTGCAATAACTGGTGTGAACTGTTTGTCGTGGAAAATAAAACTAAAAGAAGTAGATAAATTTTTTATAAATAGTGGTGCTACTGCTGGACGGTAGCACCTTTTTATATATGTAATAGAGGTGTTAATTTGTGAATTGAGTTAGAGTAAATTCCAGTGCGGGACTAAATTCCACCAGCCACATTCAAAAAATGTGAAAAGTTTACTTCCAGTCCGACAGCAGATTTTTATAAGTTAGTTCGTGATTGAAGCGGCTCAGCTTAGGCGTCAGATTAACCTCATCGGGTGAAACACGCTTAAGCTGAAGTGCTTTCACGGTGTTTTCACCGAATGATTCCAACGCAGAGTCATAAGGTGTTTTACATCCAGACTATTCCTGGGAGTGGAGTTGATATGGTTCACAATCATATTCACATCCCATTGAGTCGGATTTTTACACAGGTATTTGGCAATGACCTTGAAGGAATATCCTTTATTCAGAGAGTTTTCAATGTAGATACGGTCATCAAGGGGAAGATGTTTCTGGTTACCGGGAATATAGTTGCTCATTAAATCTCCTCTTACTGTTGTCAGAAGGAAAGATGACCGCCTCATTAAAGAGAGAAATATATAGTAGATTATTGTCTGACGTGGTAAAATAATATAAATAATGTTCTGAGGTTTTTTGGAAAAGAAATATAAAACGAAATGGGAGATATTAAACGCAGACGTGTATGCTTATGCAGAAAAGATTAATTAATTTTAGTATTATGATATAATAAAAAACAACTTATTATAATGGGAGGACGAGAAGCAGAGTGGGCATTGGACGGGAATGAATATATTCGGCGTTTTGCAAGCGAGTTTACACGCCCCAGAGGTGTTTGGTGTAAGAATGAAATGCTGTTTTCAGAAGAAGCGAATAATGTCAGGAGGATTAAATATGTCAAAAGATGCTATACCCACAAATGATAACCAGGAAGACTGTATCAAATCTCCATGGTTTAAGAGTAAAACAGTAGTCCCGCACAACCTGCCGAAATCTATTGATTACAAATTTGCATGGAATGAGACAGGACTTCTGGAGGTAGACGGCGAAGAACCAGCTTTAGAAGAGCCGAAAGAATAAAATATTTATAACGCATATCGACAGGGTGAAATAAATGAGAAAAGGATTTTGGAAAAGTCTATCGTATGAGGATAAGTTTGATAGAAAATATGCTTGTTGGACACAAAATCATAAAGGATGGCGAAAATATAAACGCAATAATCGAAGAACAGCAAGGCGAAAACTAAAAAAGGTATTGAGCTTATGAGGTTATGGACAATCCAGCCAGTAGAGGTATGGACAAAACTAGTGTCGGACAAAGTATTTCATTGTGATCCTGAAAAATCTGTATTAATCAGTGATGCAGATGCAACGCTTAGTTTCAAGGAGCCTTATGACTGGATAGTACGGCAAATGATGCAGCGCATTGGCGAGGAACCAGAGGGGGTTAAGTACCCGATATGGGCTTGGCATACTAGAAATTGGGAGCATAAGAAACCTGACCTTAGATGCTGTGGATACAATGAACCGGGGACTAAATGTGTATGTATTGAATTTGAGATTGATGACAACAAGGTATTGTTAAGTGATTTTGATGGATGGCATTTCGTTTTAAGTAATGGATATTATGATCAGAGTGGCTCCGAGGATGAGGCAGAGCTTTTCAACAACAAAACCCCGAAACACCTTATGAAATAAGGGTTCCAGGGCAATCAAAGAGTAGCGGAAGGGAGATTCGAACTCTCATGGTCGCTCTCAAATACATAGAAAAGAAAGGGTTTGCACATCCTCTCATGCCAAGGTACTCAAAAAGGTACTCAAATCTATTTTTTCAATATCTAGTGGGTTAGAAGAAAAATCTGTCAAGAATTTGTGGTTACAAACGAAAGCCTGTTCTTGACAGATTTTTGTATGGTTGAGAATAACTCATAATACTAAAACGAGGTTGATAGACGCTTGTGTCCATCAACCTCTTGATTACTACTTAGTATCGTATTTGCATGTTAAGACTCATATCTTTTAAAAACTGTTTTTTCCATCAATTCTTTTCCAGCCAGTTCATTCATTGGATGCCCTTCATTTATTAATTTTCCAGTGTATTTGTTGATAAGAGAAAATGCATCCTGTTCGAATCCAATGATACCCCATTTTACAGCTTCTTCATAAATAGTAATCTCTTTCGTATCTATATTTCGATTTCCTATACGAATCCATTCATTTCCTTGTAATTCATAGATATAATCACCATAGATGTCATCAATATATTCTATAGTACCATTTTCAGCGTTCTTTATTTCAATAAAACAACTAAAATCTCCTCCTACTCCTAATTCATATCTTTCATCTAAAACTGCATCATAACCTGTATAATCTCTCTCTTCATGCACTGGTGTTTCAGCATAAAGCTCATATGACTGTGTCGCTTCATTCTTTACATAGAGTTGTGTTTTGTAATAAGCATATTTCCCTGCCATATTCTGAGTGGGTTCGTTATCGTTCATAACCTTTTTGCTTTGAATTGTTCCATTTTCCACCCATGCGCCATCTCCGTTCACAGTGTACCCATCCGGTGTGGTAGTGTTAGTCAATAGCCATCCATTATAATCAAAATAATAGCACTCTGCTGTTCCGTCTCCATTTCCATCAATCCACTGCCAGCCGTTGCTGGTATAGGAACCATTGCCATTGTCATACCACCATTTTCCTTGATTTTCTCCGGTTCCCGTCTGCCATGTTCCAGCAAATGCACTTGTTGCCATAACAGAAGTTAATGCTGCTGTGACTACTACTAATTTTGTTATTTTCATACCTGTCCTCCTAATGGTTTTATATGTAATCTTACTTTATCCTACTTTATCCTACTTGTCAATATTGAGTATGACAAAATGATATATTGTAGTAAAAGGAGTTGCTTAAATATGAAACCTTTAAAAACAAAAGTAAGTATTACTTTGGATTCTACCGTTGTAGAAACAATCAGAGAACTGGCAGATAATGATGATCGCTCTTTCTCTCAATTTATAAATTTGATATTAAAGGACTATCTTTCCCAAAAGGAACTTTTTGGTGAAACAAAAAACTTATGATTTTATAGAATTTTTATGTTTTTAGACTTGCTTCCAGAAGATTTTTGTGATATATTTTTCATACCAAAGAAATTTATTCTTTGTGTAGGAACTGCCACTATAGGTGTGGTAGTTGTATACTAGCGGCTTACTGCTTACTGGTTGAACAAGGACAACAATCACAAATGTCTTCGCCATGCAAATCATCATATTTTTTAAGAGAAGGGATTTTTCGGATTTGTAAATTTCGAAGAACAACGATTAAATAACCTTTGCGGACTCCACAGGTAATGCTGAGTAGCTCGAACGAGCATTTGCTAACATCTTATGATGTTTTCTCAGATTACCGTAGGATTCTGCTTTTTTATTGGAATAAATAGGCTTTTTCCGGAGGTTTCTGGGAATGGCCTATTTTTTTGTTTTCTAAAGGAGGTGAGAAATTGAAAATTTATTTAACTTGGGAACAGGTGTTCCCGAAAGGGGCAATTTTGGCGGAAAGCCGACCCTGGTATGAGTACAATGGCAACCAGAGAACTGAAAAGTTGCTCGGAACGAATTATATTTTGATTCGACGACCGGAATACGAGAAAGTTTCAGTGAAAGTTCCTACGCCTGCTCCCATAATAACAAATGACGAGATTGAAAATGCTGACGATGTCATTTATGTTGAAGCAGAAGGTTTTGTGGGGGTATACTACAAATCAGACAATGATTTTAAGGTTTCTGGCAAGGCGGAAAAGCTGATAATTAAAGGAGGACGCTCATGAATCTCTGGAATCTCTGGATGAAATACATTGAGTATTTATGCGATTTATTTAACGAAAAAAAGTTTTGGAAACTGACAATGCACGCCTTTCTAATGCTGTTTGGACTATTCTCGCTCACAACAGTTTTAAGCGGAATTCTATATCTGCTTTCCGCAAATTGGGAAACCATAACAACAGCGGTCGGCTGTATTGTTATCGTGGCACTGTTTGTATTAGGCTTCTTCCCCAAGAAAAAAGCTGCTCCTGCTCTGCCAGAGGCAACACAGACTGGCTACGACCCTGTATTTCTGAATAGCACTTACAATTTATTAAGGACGAACATGGTTTCCATACTTGCGGAGACCGCCGATATGCTTCATTTGCGTATCCCCTCTACTCCCAGCCAGATTGAAGCCCCCGTTCATCATGACATTGTGAGCAATGCGGCAATTTTTCATTTTCTGTGCGGAAAACAAGAGCCGTCTGTCAAAACAGACCCGTTTGAGGCTATGGGAATCATTCAGAGCGTGTTGGAACGACGCTTGAACAACCGTGAACTAATGGGGATAACTCAAACTACCACCTTTTACAACGGAATGGCTTATCCTGCAATCATGGTAGATGGGGTTCAAGATTTGGGGCGCTATATCCAGATTGACGTAGCCATTACAAACGAAAGCTACTTGCGATATAGGACAACTCGGCTTTACAGCAACATGAACGACAGTAATGCCTTCAACCCATACGACCGGAATTTCTAAGATGAAATGTGAGCTGTTTCTAAACGAAGCATATCTACAATACGGCATAGAAAAATATATCCTCTGGGATACGGATGTGGCCCCTCATGGGGCCATATTCGGAACCACAGGTAGTGGAAAAACCTATGCTGAAAAGATTTTACTGGCACGGATTTCCCTCAAATGCCCCAGCAGTCAATTTTTTATCTGCGATTTCAAAGGGGATTCGGATTTTTCCTTTCTCGCAGGTGCAGAAAGATTTTATCGTTATGCAGAATGTAAAAAAGGACTGGATAATTTTTACAACTGTTTTCTGAACCGGCAATCTGGCAAAGATAATAACCGGAATTTTCTATTGCTGGTATGGGATGAATGGGCGAGTTATATCCTCAGTTTAGATAAGAAGGTTGCTGAAGAAGAAAAAAAGAAGCTGGCTATCTTGTTGATGCTGGGGCGTTCTTTTAATGTTCATGCGCTTCTATGTATGCAACGGCTTGATGTAGCCTATATCCAGTCAAGAGATTGTATCAACCTTGTAATGGCTATGGGAAACCTCTCAGAAGAAGGCAAAGAAATGATGTTCCATGATTATAAAAAGCAGATGGAATCAAACCGCCGACAAGGTACAGGCTATTTGACTATCAACGGAACAAATTTTACTCCCTTTGTGGTTCCGCAAGTAAGGAACCATGAATTATTAAATGAGTATATTCAAAAAGCAGTACAGAGATAACTGCCGCCTGCGTGCGAAGCGTAAGCAAGGCGGCATGGTGGGCGGCTCTGCCGCCTGCCTTCTACTTGACTTAATATCATAAAGTGACAGAAGGTATATCAAAATGGACAAAAATACATTCTATCCCATTTATGAAGGTACAAGGCCATATCAAAATAACATAGCTATTTTAAAGGACTATAACGGACAAAGACAAAAGCTGACCTACTGTTATAAGGTGCGCCAGAGTGGTGTTTGTGATGGAAGGGCGGCTCCTGCTGAAAAGAACACTGTCAACGAAAAGAAACTGGAAAACAATTTGATTCGAGCCAGAAATACAGTGTATGAATTGGCATTGTGCAACGAATGGGATTGGTTTTTAACAATTACCCTTGATCCAGAAAAATATGACAGAGAAAATCTCCCTAAATTTAGGACGGATTTTTCACGGTTTATACGAGAGTATGGAAAAAAGCAGAGATTGAATATCAAGTATCTGGTAATTCCAGAACAGCACAAGAAGGGTGGATGGCATATGCATGGATTTTTAAAAGGTATTCCACCGGATTATTTAAGATTATTTTCCTTAGAAGAAAAACTCCCTCAGTATTTACGAAAAAAATTGAAACAGGGTATGCATATTTATGACTGGCCAGCCTACCGCCAAAAATTTGGATTTTGCGATATTGAACCGGTAAGAAATTTACAGGCGGCCTCAGCTTATGTTACTAAATACATTACGAAAAGTTTCGGTGCAGGTGTCCAAAATCTGGGAGGTCATTTATACTATGCTTCTCAGGGATTGCAACGCGCAAAAGTGGTAAAAAGGGGAAAAATGAATCCCGATTCCATTTACTGGGATTTTGAAAATGAATATGTCAAAATCAAATGGTTTGATGGTGGGGATATAGGGATTTCAAATCTGGTACAGGAAGATACCCATATCAAAGAACTTCGGCAAAAAAGAGATGTTCTGTATGAATACAGAAAATGGGAACCAGAAGTAGACATAGAGACAGGGGAGATTTTATTTGACTCTCCATTCAAAGATTAAAAACAGGGTGTAGGGCTTCACTTAAATAAAACAAACAATTATAAAAACTACAAAAAATAACACAAAACAACAATTATATTGAAAACATATATTATTCCAAAATATTTTACATATAAAAATTCCAAATCAAAAAATCAATCAAAAATCTAATCATAATTCCAAAATCAAATATTATTGAATCCTTACACCACCAAAAGGTGGCGTAAATGAATAAAATAAGTGCAAAGGATATGGCGGTCTTGCAAGAGGCTCTTGCCAGTGGTATATTAAACATCGAGGATGTGCAACAGGTGCTCAACATGAAGAAGGAAGAATATTATTTATCGTTGCACAGATATGACATATATGAGGGGAAGGACGGTAAATGGTACACATATCTGCCAGACAAGCCCCAGAAGCAAGGGAGGCGAAAGCTGAAAAGAACTTCGGAAACAGCAATCAAGCAGGCTGTCATTGACTTTTATAAAGATTGGGAAAAGCAGGAAAAAGGGAAAGAATTGACCCTTAGAGAATTATATCCCATCTGGATTGAATGGAAAGGCGCTCATACACGCGCCACAGCGTCCATACGGCGTTTTAATTGCGATTGGAAGAAATTCTATCTCCCATATCCAAAACTCATAGACAAGCCTATTATAGAGCTTACAGTAACAGAATTAGACCTGTGGGCGCATAAGATGATTAAGCAACATGATATGACAAAGACCTGCTACTATACCATGACAATTCTGATACGGCAGATGTTAGACTATGCCGTTGATCCTCTTGGAATTATTTCGGAAAATCCATTCCGTCAAATTAAACTGCAAAAGAAAATGCTTAGAAAAACTGTCAAGAAGAATGATGAATCACAAGTATTTCTCTTAGATGAGACACCCAGAATTATAGAGGCAGCTTTGCAGGATTTTAATAATAATCCTCTGAATACTGCTCCCCTTACGGTTCCTCTTGGATTTCTGACAGGTCTCCGTTTGGGAGAGATGGCGGCTATCAAGGATTCGGATATAATAGGCAATGTTCTCTATGTTCAAAGGATGGAGGAAGAAGTGTATGATTACTCCGATTTAGAACATATTCGCCTAATAGAGCGGACGGTTGTGGATAATGCAAAAACTGATGCCGGTATCCGTGAGGTTCCTTTGGTTCCGCAGGCCCTCAAACTCATTGAGGCGATTCGGGCATCCAACCAGATGAACGGCTGGTCTAATAAAGAATTTTTGTTTCTGAATAATGGAGAAAGAATGACTACCCGTACAATCAAGTACCGGATTTCAAAATACTGTAAACAATGCGACATTATGGAAAAGAGTTTTCATAAGGTGCGGAAAACATATATATCCGCATTGATTGACAGCGGTATCAATATCAATGAAATTCGGAAAGTAGTAGGACATACGGATGAGCGTACAACATTTTCCAACTACTGCTACAATCGGATGGGGAAACAGGAGACAGCACAACTTTTTGAAAATGCGCTGGTTAATGAAAATGGAATTGCAGATTGCAGGATAGCGATTTGAGGTACTCAAAGGTACTCAAACCAAAAACAAAGAAACCCTTGATTCTTCAAGGGTTTCAGAGTAGCGGAAGGGAGATTCGAACTCTCGACACTACGGGTATGAACCGTATGCTCTAGCCAACTGAGCTATTCCGCCATATTTTGTTTTGAATGGGGCCTATAGGGCTCGAACCTATGACCCTCTGCTTGTAAGGCAGATGCTCTCCCAGCTGAGCTAAGACCCCATTGCTTGTCACTCAATCGCGACTGCTTAGATAGTATAATATTTATTGTTCCAATTGTCAATACTTTTTTGACAATATTTTATAGAAATTTTCTTCTCTTTTTGCTATGAAGTATGATATAATTAAAAACAGTGAGTAAATAAAAGGTTTTGCGGTCTACTGCCTGCCGGCGGCCGCTTTAAAAATATACAGAACAACGGAGGCTGTGATGTATTATTTTATCATAAATCCCCACTCCAGGAGTGGATATGGTTTTAAAGTCTGGAAGAGAATTGAAAAACTGCTGAAGCTGGAGTGCGTGGAATACAGGGCATTTCTGACGGAAAGGCCGGGACAGGCGGCTGAGTATGCCGACCAGCTGACAAAGGGCTGTCAGGAACCGAGAATCATTGTAGTTGTCGGCGGAGACGGTACGGTTAATGAAGTGCTGGACGGTCTTTTTTTTTGCAATACAATTACCCTGGGGTATATTCCCACCGGTTCCGGCAATGACCTTGCAAGAAGTCTCAGGCTCCCGCGTTCCCCGCGGAAATGCTTAAAAAAGGTACTTCGGCCGAAATATCATAAACTTATGGACTACGGTGTTGTCACCTATGGAGATGATGTGGTAAAACACCGCAGATTTGCCGTAAGCGCAGGCATTGGTCTGGATGCCGCCGTCTGTCACAATCTGCTTTATTCCAGAATGAGACCATTGTTTAACCGGATCCGCATGCAGAAGATGAATTATATTCTTGTCGGCCTGAAGCAGTATCTGAAGGCGAAACCGACAAAGGGGTATATGCTCCTCGACGGCAGCAAGAAAGTAGAATTTAATTATATTTATTTTATATCTGCGCATATCCATCCATTTGAAGGCAGCGGCTTCAGGTTTGCGCTGAAGGCAGACTGCAGCGACGGCAAGCTGGAGGTTTGTGCGGTGAGCCATGCCTCAAAACTGCAGGTTTTATTTATTTTGGGCCGTTCACTGCTGAAACGCTCCCATAATAAAGGACTTCGCACTTATCAGTGCCGGGAAGTTCAGATCCATACGGACAGGCCGATGGCAGTCCATGTGGACGGGGAGAGCTGCCTGTACCAGAGTGACCTGCATATACGGTGCATTGAGCGGAAAGTCAGAATCATAGTATAGGAATGTGTGATAATGTGTGGCAGGAGGCGCCGGAAATTTTGGCGGAACTGTCATAGATATTGCAGATGCAACAGATAATATAGGACACAGAAGCTGCGATAACAAAATCAGACACAATATGACAGAAAGGATACACATTATGAGAATCGGACAGGGATATGATGTCCATAGACTGACGGAAGGCCGGGATTTAATTCTCGGCGGAGTAAAGATTCCATATGATAAGGGGCTTTTAGGGCATTCGGATGCCGATGTGCTTGTGCATGCCGTGATGGACGCGCTGCTGGGGGCGGCTGCACTTGGAGATATCGGAGAACATTTTCCCGATACGGATCCTGCATACAAAGGAATTTCCAGTATTGAACTGCTCAGGCATGTGGGAAAGCTGCTGGAGGAGAATTGTTATATTATAGAGAATATTGATGCGACAATCATTGCCCAGAAGCCGAAGCTTAAGGAATACCGGCCTCAGATGGTAGACAATATTGCCGGGGCATTGGGCATTGAAAAAAGCCGTGTGAATGTCAAGGCTACAACGGAAGAAGGTCTGGGCTTTACCGGAAACGGCGAAGGAATTTCATCGCAGGCAATAACCTTGTTGACGACAGTAGATAATTACTGTTATGATAGGGAAATGATGAGAGGGGCCGGCTGCGGAGGCTGTTCCGGCTGTTCGGCCAACCGGCTGACGGAGGAATAAGACAAACCCGCAAAAGACAGATTTAAACCGGAACCTATTAATATAAGGAATAACAGGAGAAACATAATATGAAAATTTTTAACACTCTGTCCAGAACAAAGGAAGAATTTATCCCATTGGAGGAAGGCAAGGTTAAGATGTATGTATGCGGCCCTACCGTATACAACTTTATTCATATCGGAAATGCAAGGCCGATGATTGTATTTGACACGGTGAGACGTTATTTTGAGTATAAGGGATATGATGTAAATTATGTATCCAACTTTACCGATGTCGATGATAAGATTATTAAGAAGGCGATTGAAGAGGGCGTTGATGCCGATACTATTTCCAAACGGTATATTGAAGAGTGTAAGAAAGATATGGCAATGATGAATGTGAAGCCGGCCACCACCCATCCGCTTGCAACGGAAGAAATCTGCGGTATGCTTGACATGATTCAGGATTTGATTGATAAGGGCCATGCTTATACAGGCAAAGACGGCACCGTATATTTCCGCACCAAATCATTTAAGGAATACGGGAAGCTGTCCCATAAGAACCTGGAAGATTTACAGTCAGGCTTCCGTGAAATTAAAGTGACGGGTGAGGAAGACAAGGAGGATCCGACCGACTTTGTCCTCTGGAAACCGAAAAAAGACGGGGAACCTTACTGGGAGTCACCATGGTGCAACGGCCGTCCCGGCTGGCATATTGAGTGCTCCGTTATGTCGAAGAAATATCTTGGGGATTCCATTGATATCCACGCCGGCGGAGAAGATCTCGTATTTCCTCACCATGAGAACGAGATTGCGCAGAGTGAGGCATCCAATGGAAAAACCTTTGCAAAATACTGGATGCACAATGCATTCCTGAATATTGACAACAGAAAGATGTCCAAATCCCTCGGCAACTTCTTTACCGTAAGGGAGATTAGTGAAAAATATGACCTTCAGGTACTTCGGTTCTTTATGCTCAGCGCACATTACAGAAGCCCGCTCAATTTCAGCGCGGAGCTGATGGAGGCATCCAAGAACGGCCTGGAGAGAATCCTCACGGCGGTTGAGAAGTTAAATGACGCGTTAAAGGCGGCAGAAGGAGAGCTTACAGAGAGCGAGAAAGAGAATATTACTTCCGCTAAGGAATTTGTTCAGAAATTTGAAGCTTCCATGGACGACGATTTCAACACGGCAGATGCTATATCCGCTGTGTTTGAGCTGGTGAAATTCAGCAATACGACAGCATCGGAAAACTCGTCAAAGGCTTATCTGTCCTGGCTGAAAGAGACCATCGAAAAGCTCTGCGATGTACTCGGAATTATCACGGAGAAGAAAGAAGAGATTCTGGACAGTGAAATTGAGGATATGATAGCCCAGAGACAGCAGGCCAGAAAAGACAAGAATTTTGCGCTTGCAGACGAAATCCGCGGAAAGCTTCTGGAGATGGGAATTGTCCTGGAGGATACAAGAGAGGGCGTCAAATGGAAACGTGCCTGAATTGTTTTAAAGAAGCAATGAAACTGAAAGAAGTAGAGGCCAGGGAATATTCTCCCCTGGCCTTGGCATATCTGGGGGATGCCGTTTATGAGCTGGCAATCCGGACCTTTGTCATGAATCACGGCAATACCCAGGTCAATAAGATGCATAAAAAGACAGCAGGACTTGTGAAAGCGGAAGCCCAGGCCAATTTCTATAAGGTTCTGGAGGAAGAGCTGACCGAAGAGGAGAAGGCTGTTTACAGGAGAGGCCGCAATGCCAAATCGGTGACGATGGCAAAGCATGCGACGATGAAAGATTACAGGATGGCCACCGGGTTTGAGGCTCTGATGGGGTATTTGTACCTGACGGAGCAGATGGAGCGGATGGCGGAGCTTTTGGGACACGGGCTTAAGAAGCTGGGAGAATTGGAAGAAGATGCACAGGAGTGCATCGGAGCAGGAGAAAACACGTGAGATTTGAAGAATTGACAATAGAAGGCCGCAATGCGGTACTTGAGGCATTCCGTTCCGGTAAAACGATAGACAAGCTGTTTGTACTGGACGGCTGCCAGGACGGCCCGGTGAAAACAATCACAAGAGAGGCCAGAAAACAGGACACGATCATTAATTATGTGGCCAAAGAGAGACTGGATCAATTGTCTGAGACAGGCAAGCACCAGGGAGTCATTGCATTTGCCGCCGCATACAAGTATGCGGAAGTGGAAGATATATTAGAACTGGCCAGAGAAAAGGGGGAGCCGCCGTTTCTTTTTATATTGGACGGTATCGAAGATCCCCACAATCTGGGGGCAATCATCCGGACCGCGAATCAGGCGGGCGCACACGGCGTTATTATCCCGAAGAGACGGGCTGTGGGACTTACGTCTACAGTGGCTAAGACATCGGCAGGGGCCATCAATTATACACCGGTCGCAAAGGTGACAAATATTTCAGCCACTATCGAGGAGTTAAAAGAAAAGGGCTTGTGGTTTGTCTGCGCAGATATGGGCGGTGAGCTGATGTACCGTATGAATCTGAAAGGGCCGATTGGTCTTGTAATAGGCAGTGAGGGTGATGGAGTCAGCCGCCTTGTGAAGGAGAAATGCGATTATATTGCCTCCATTCCGATGAAAGGGGATATTGATTCCCTGAATGCATCGGTGGCAGCCGGAGTCCTGGCATATGAGATTGTAAGGCAGAGAATGGAATAAATCGGACGAAAGATAATATGTGCAGCAGGTATTTTACAGAAGATAAGAGATCCGGTATGCGGACAGAGATACATCCCTGTGATGAAGCAGCGGTTTTCACATCCGGAAGTGATGGAAGAACAGAAGCAAGAATGATGTATTGGGGGTTTCGCGCCCTGAAAGGGAATGCGGATAGTCTTGTTTTTAATGCGCGTTCAGAGACGGTGTCAGACAAAGTGATGTTCCGGGAAAGTTTTTTACACCGCCGCTGTGTTGTCCCTGCCGCCGGATTCTATGAATGGAACAGGGCGGGAGAAAAAGCCGTTTTTGAGCCGGAGAACAATGAAACACTGTATTTTGCCGGTGTTTACCGGATGGAGAAGGGAGTGCCACGGTTTGTGATCCTGACAACTCAGGCAAATGAATCGATGGTAAAAATCCATGACAGGATGCCGCTTATTATTAAAGAGGAACAGATAGAAGAATGGCTGGGCGGAATGGAGGGCTGCAAAGCACTGTTGGGACAGGTGCCGGAGAAACTGAAAAAATCCATGGAGTATGAGCAGCAGGCATTTGAATTTAACTGAAGTGGATGATGAGTGCATTTCGCGCTATGGCTGTGGACACAGGAAATAGAAAAAAGAGAGTAAAAAGAAATAGAAGAGCTTGAAATCTTTCCCGTCTGTGGTATAATTATTCACATGGGGACATAGCTCAGCTGGGAGAGCGCTGCGTTCGCAACGCAGAGACCGCGGGTTCGAATCCCGTTGTCTCCAGGCATCATTATCTGCGGCAAATTATTTTGCCGCTTTTTTGATCTCTGAGAGATACCTTCCATGAACGTGAAAGACTGTCTGGGAAGGATGACACTGTATTTCATCTGCGAAAAAATAAAAATAATTGTAAAAAACTGTCACATATTTGATTTTAGATCGTTTATTAAGTGTAGACTTTTCCAGGTCTAAACTTTAGTTTCTTTCAATGGGGCCAGGCGCAATGCCTGGCTCCGACCCTTTCAGAGGGAGTCTTTAAAATCTGAGCAGGAATCTTTCCCTGTCATTCATTATATGGAATAAAGAGTAAGAAAAATAGTGTATAGACCAAATAGCGGATGCAAGCGAATTCAATTAGTAAATCTTTTTAAAGCAATACATATAAAGGCATTTGACAATGGTATAATGCGAAGTAAGAACAAATCAAAGTTCCCAATGTATCACGACTAACTCACTTGTGACCTGTGCTTGTGAAACAAGAGTGTCAAGCACCCGGTGCTTATCGTCGAAAGCAACGGACTTCCAGTTCCGCAGACAGCCACTTAGGCTCTTTGTCAATAGTTGGGGTGGGATTTGTTAAAATCCCGCCCCAATTCTATGAAAAGGGCCCTTTTTATGTTTAGTTCCAGGTTTTACTGATTTTGGGCATGCCAAATAAGCCTCCGCATTACCGACCTTTTTATCCTATGATGTACAGTGAAGTATCCGGGTTCGGAACCGTTTGAAATTCCGGATTCCGTAGCTGCTCCGTTTTAATACCTTTATCTTGTTGTTAAATCCTTTTGTGGGACCATTTGTCAATCCGTATTTAAAGGCATTCAGGATATGCAATAAGCTATTTCTGAATTAAAAACAGAATAAGGTCAATTAAAGGCTGAGAAATCTTTAGAAAAATTATGTTTGTTATTAGATAAAGGTGTAGAGCTTTATGCTTCTCTGGATACTCCCCGGGAAGTTCAAGTCTTATTTCCTGCTCTAGAGGAAACTCTGACACTGCCAGATGATCTTGTGAAGTACTTGGAAGCCAAGTCTAAAGTTGCTGATTTGCAAGATGTAGCAGAATAGACAGAAACCGTTAGAAGGTTGAGCCTATAAAATTTGGTACAAATGGCTAATAGAATTAGTAACACAAAAGTGACCGCGTCTTGCTAGGGCGCGGTCACGGAGCTATCTCCCATGCGTTTATGTAATGTTTCCGTATGGCGGCAATACCCTCCATATAAATTCGAATGTATGCGCGAAATTAAAACGTTTTAGAAATCAAATTATATGCAGTAATTACATAAACAAAAATAACAACTCCTATAAAGATAACTGCATCGCGTTTAGAGCCTTTATCATAACATTCTTTTGCATGTGTCAATAGTGTCAACCCCATAAAGAAAAACATAAAAGGCATGGAAATATCATAAGGTAACAATTTCATCAGGCCAATAGCACCAAAAATAAGCGTTGAAATAGAAAATATCGCTTTCCAAATTCGCATATATTTCACCTCCATCATAGATAAAAATTGCTTTTTATCGATTCGACAATTGTATCATGATAACCCTTCTTCAATTTACGTACTGCTCTGCAATTATGGTTTGCAAAACTTCCTCAATAAATTTTGAAGTTTTTTAATATCGATGGGCTTGGTAATGTAGTCATCCATACCACATGCTAAAGCCTTATCTACGTCCTCTTTAAACGCGTTGGCCGACATACCAATAATTACTGTGTGGCTATGCTTAGAATTCTTCGATTCCAAATCACGTATCGCAGCTGTCGCATGATAGCCATCCATAACAGGCATTTGCACATCCATAAATATAATATCATATTTATTGGTATCTGCCCGAAAGAATTCCAGTGCTTCGTTACCATCACTCGCTACATCTACATGTAATCCGTAATCGGTCAACAGAGTTTGAGCTATCTCCGCATTCAGGGTATTATCCTCCACTAACAGTATTCGCCCGGATGCTTTATCATGAGCAATTAATCCGTTCTGCTCCATCTGTGTATCCGGTGTAGGCATTAAGGTATTACGCATGGTTTCATACAAGCGCGATTTGAAAAGTGGTTTTGCTAAAAATGCCGTAATGCCAACCTCCCGAGCCTCATCCTCGATCTCTGTCCAGTCATAGGCGCTGAGAATAATAATAGGAAGGGTATCACCTACTTTATTTCGTATCCTCCGCGCCGTCTCTATACCGTCCATATCAGGCATCTGCCAATCCAGAATAACTGCATTATAATCTAAGTGTCGTTTATGGGCGGACTCTACATAGACTACAGCATCTGCCCCATTCAATACCCATTCACTGTGCATTCCGATTTCTTTCAGCAAAAGAACCGTGTTTTCACATACATCCCTGTCATCGTCCACTATAAGACATCGCAGATCCTTAAGCAGATCAGTAGCAATACATTCCTTCTGCTGTTCCTTTTGCATCGGAAGACTGACAGTAAATGTAGTCCCCTCATTCAAACGACTGGTGACTGAAATACTGCCCCCCATAAGATCCACAATACTTTTGGTAATCGACATTCCTAGTCCGGTTCCCTCTGTTTTGCTAACTGTGGAAGTTGCCGCCCGCTCAAAGGGTTGGAATATAACTTTTTGAAATTCCTCGCTCATACCAATACCATTGTCGCTAAAACGGAATACATAAAGAGAGTACCCTTCACGGTCATAAGGGGCCTGCTCCATACGTAAACTAATTTTCCCATTCTCTCTGGTAAACTTGATAGCGTTGCTCATAATATTTTGCATGATCTGGTGAAGGCGCAGAGAATCTGTAATGACAATCTCATCCTCAATTCCCAAAATAGATAAATCCAGTTCTAAATGTTTAGCTTTCACCTGCGGCTGAATAATAGAGATAAAGTCGTGCATGAAATCCGAAAGGCAAACCGGCTCCTTGTTTATTGTAAATTTTCCATTTTCAATCTTGCTCATATCCAATACATCATTGATTAGCCCCAGTAAATGGCGGGAAGAAGTGGCTATTTTATTCAGACAATCTTTAACCCGCTCCTTGTCATCCAATCTGGTACTGGCAATGGTAGTCATCCCTATAATAGCATTCATAGGTGTCCTGATATCATGAGATATGCTGGACAGAAATTGTGATTTTGCATCATTTGCTGCCTGTGCAGCTACCGCAATCTGTTTTTGGAGTGCAACGGCCTCTACCTCCCGTTTGGATAAGACATACCGATACAAAAGCAGCGTAACAACTATCACACTGATTAATACAGTAGTCAAAATAAACATAATCTGCTTATAAGAAAGCGATTGAAGGTATAAGGTGTCGAACATCAATATTGCATTATGAATAAGTATTTCCAAAGCGGTGTCAATCTCATCGAGCAGAGGTATAATGTTTTCCTTCACATATAGCATGACCGTTTCATCTGAAAACCCATCCTGCTCGCACAGTTCTATTAAATACTCCTGCTGTTCCAACATATCATTATACTGCTCTTTGAGCTTTACAGCGGCTGGAGGATCTGTCAGATACAGCGAAACTATTGTTTCCAATGCCTGATTGCTAGATCCTTGGTTTTCTGCTAATCCCCTCTTCACTTCGTCTAATGTATCAATGGTTCTGTCCGTACACAACCGCTCTACCGTTAAGCGAAGTTCGCGAGAATTAGTTTCCATTTTGCCCGCTGCGATAGCAACTGGGAAAGGATGCTCCTTGATATTTTCAAGTCCCCCAATAATACTGTTTGTGTAGGAGACTGAAATTATATAGTATCCAGCCAACAATATTAAAAGAAAAACTGCCATTACCTTGGCTAATTTTTGATATCTATTTAATTTGTTTTTTAACATTAGTCACGCCCCTTCGAATAAGAAAAGCCTTTTATGTGGTATTTGCTCTATGAGAACACTGCTCTCCTTTGCCATGTTTTTCCTGCATATATTTTTTAAGTATACCATCAAAATATATCTTATTCAATCTGAGTTGGTAATGTCGCGTACAAATACGTATTATAAAATAATCAATAGTGATGATCCAAGGTCGTTAAAATCATTAATTATATTGTACCTAGTTTATCTATTGAAGATGTGAAAGGATGGGGGGAATATGGCTCTACTTACGGGGTTGCGAGTTGGTTAACTATGTACATTAAAATATTCTGATCAAGAACAGGATAGGTTATACATTCAACGCACAGAGATTAAATATAAGGATCAGAATGGTAAAACAGTGTATGCTGTAAGAGATTTTCCCAAAAGTGAAAGTAGTATGGATGGCATTGAACTTTCCAATTCTGCAATAAAGATTTTGGGGATGATCAAGCGCATGAATTTTCAAAATGGGGTAAAAGGTGATTATTTATTTTATGATAATGAGTATGGGAGATTAAAACATACTTTTTCAATAGGACACTCAGGAAAATCTGTAATAAGATTGATATTCCGTTTCGCTCAATGCACAAACTAAGAAAAACGTATGCTTCGTATTTATTAGCTAACGGAGTAGAAGAAAAAATTACACAAGCACAGTTACGGCATAAGGATAGCTCAACTACACATAAATATTATGAGTTTTCGATTAGAAACAAAGGCTATATCAGAGGAGTAATAAATAAAAATGATTTATTGGCTAATCAAAATATTAAGTGAAAGTGTAACCCAAAGTGTAACCAAATGTAATCACTAATTTCATCGAAAAAAACGAAAAAGTCCTTGAAAATCAAGGACTCTAAATAAGCTGCTGACGGGAATCGGACCCGTGACCTCCGCACTACCAATGCGACGCTCTACCGACTGAGCCACAGCAGCATCTGGTTATTTGAACCTTGAATAGTTTATCACGGTAACAGGTTTTTGTCAACTACCTTGTGGCAAAATTCTGCAAGCAGGTGCAGGTTATGTATAAAATCAACCCTGCTGTCTGCCGGTTAGCCACAGTCAAATAAAACCTGGGCAGGCAGCAGGAGATGATTCCAAAGAATTCTTTAATTTCCTCCAGGTCCGTCTTTTCTTGGACGTTCGGATTCCGGAAGCGGTTCTGTGCTGACCGGAAATTCATCCGGTACGTCGTATGTCGCATTGGAGGTTTTCGGCAAATCTATTTCGGGAATATTGCCGTCATCATATACATTTTTCATCAGGTTCACCATCCTTTCCTATAGCTTTATTAGTATCTGCGGATACGGAAAAACTATGCAGATTTCAGTTGGGGTTAAGTTCTTGTAATTTCATTAAAAACATGAATTATAGAAATAATAAAAACATTATAAAATATAAAAACACTCTTCCCTTTTTTATTATTTTATGATACAATATCAACATCTGAAAAAGTGATATACAGGAACGGGGCATTAGCGCAGCTGGGAGCGCGTTTGAATGGCATTCAAAAGGTCACGGGTTCGAATCCCGTATGCTCCATTATAGAGTTGAATTTATATACGTTAAAAAACATTATTTCGAGAGACTGTATTAACAGTGTTTGGAAATAATGTTTTTTTATGTGGGCATGACCTTGTTTCGGGTAGTCAAAGTCTCCATCTGCGCAACGGTATGGTTTTGGGAAATAAACAGATTTAGACAGAGGAATCCGGCAGGAATCAATCCTGCCGGAGGAGTATGAAAAAGTATTACTGCAGGTCCTGCCTGCTGATTATTATATTACAGAATAAATGTGTCGAAAGTTTGGAATCTTTGTGAAAAAAATGTGAAGACCTGTTAGAGAAAACGTATGAAATCTAATTGACAAAACCTGCCGCTCTCTTATATAATAGTATTGCTGTTTTTCGGTGATAGTATCTGTGTGGGAGTTCACCGGAGAACGATAAAAGCGGGTGTGGCGGAATGGCAGACGCGCTAGACTTAGGATCTAGTGTCCACGACGTGCAGGTTCAAGTCCTGTCACCCGCACTGAATTATAATTCTCAGTGCAGAGTTTAAGCGGCGGTATCGTGAATGATACCGCCGCTTTTAATTTATCTGCCCCTTTTAACATCGTCTACTTCTGATTGACTGTAGGCTGAAATGCTGATATAATGTACTTGTACATTAAGTACAATTGAAGCGAGGGCAGTGGCTTATGGAAATTATTATCAGTAATAATGCCAACAAGCCGATCTATGAGCAGATTACTTCACAGATAAAGGCGATGATAATGAGCGGGGAACTGGCGGCCGGTGATGCGATTCCGTCAATGCGCGCATTGGCAAAAGCAATCCATGTCAGCGTCATTACGGTTCAAAAAGCCTATGAAGATTTGCAAAGGGACGGTTTTATCGAGACAACGGTTGGCAGAGGAAGTTTTGTATCGGCACAGAACAAGGAATTTTATCAGGAGGAGCAGCAGCGTATAGCAGAGGAACATTTACAGGCGGCAGCAGAAATCGGACGGACGAGCAATATTTCCCTTGAAAAACTGACGGAGCTGTTGGCAATGTTTTACCGGGAGGACGAATAGCATGGAGAATATATTAGAGCTGCAGCAGGTATCCAAGACTTATCCAAAGTCGGATTTTGTTCTGGATAATGTAACTTTTTCATTGCCATACGGGGCTGTTTTAGGATTTGTCGGGGAGAATGGAGCGGGCAAGACAACTACGATTAGCTGCATTCTCAATACAATTAAAAAGGACAGCGGGACAGTGAAAATATTCGGCCGGGAAATGCTGGACTCAGATACAGATATGAGAGAGCAAATCGGCGTCGTCTATGACGGCGATAATTTTCCTTCTTACTGGAATGCAAGACAATTATCCAAGGTGATGGAGGGACTTTATACGAAGTGGGATCATTCTTTGTTTCAGAGGTATTTAGAAGTCTTTCATTTACCGGACGGGCAGAAAATCAAACATTATTCCAGGGGAATGACGATGAAGTTAGCTGTTGCCGTGGCTTTGTCGCACCATCCCCAATTACTGATTCTGGATGAGGCCACCAGCGGTTTAGACCCCATTATGCGTGAGGAAATGCTGGATGTATTTTTAGAGTTTGTGCAGGATGAAAGCCATTCGATTCTTCTGTCTTCCCATATCACCAGTGATTTGGAAAAGATTGCGGATTATATCACATTTATTCATAACGGAAGGCTGATTATGACCGCGTCTAAAAATGAACTGGCATATGATTTTGCTGTTATGCGCTGCAAAGAAAGCCAATTTCTCACATTGGACCCAGGCGATTTTCTTGCTTACAGGAAAAGGGATTTTCAGATTGATGTGCTTGTAGAAAACGGAAGAAAAGCACAGCAAAAATATAAGGATATTGTGATGGACCATGTCTCTGTTGATGAAATTATGCTTTTGCTGGTAAAGGGGGATCGGGTATGAGGGGGCTTCTTATAAATAATTATTATGCGGTTCGTGCCAATGCAAAAGTCTTTTCAGGCTTTATGCTCCTTTTGGGACTTTTTGCGGCTGCCGTAATCAGCCAATCGCTTCTCATCGGCTACATATTTCTCGCTGTGATTGGATTTTCAGTCAATATGAGTTCCAGCCTGCGCAAGGAGTTTATCTCAAAGTGGGGAAAATATAAATTGACGGCGCCAGTCAGGCGGGCGGATATTGTGAAGAGCCATTTTATCAGTCAGTTAATCTGGCTGTTTGTCGGAATGGCTTTTGCAGGCGCGGTGGTGGGGCTTTCATGGCTGTTACATGGTTTTCCCTTTGACCGAAATACGGATATTATTCTTCTGTTTGCCGCAGGAGTTGGAATCAGTCTCCTGATGGTAGCAATCTTTTTCCCGCTTTTTTATTTGACAGGGGAAGAGCGGAGCGAAGTGGTATTGGGCATCAGCCTGCTTGCGGCAATCCTGATTTTTATGGGGCTTGTCAGCCTGCTCAATCTGTATTTCGGCCCGGAACCGGCGGTATGGCAGGTGATTACAAGTGCGCTCATTTTACTTTTATGTTCGGCGGCAGCTTTTGCAGTATCCTATCCGCTGGCCGTCGTCATATTCAGGGAGAAAGAATATTGATGGAATACCGGACCGGATGAATAGACAGCGGACATAATAAGAATCTATGCTGGCAGTGAAAACAAAAAGGAGGAAAAGGAGCATGTACGAACTGATTCAGGCAGGAGAAAAGACATATTATATTAATTGCCCGGCGAAAATGGGGCTTTACAGACTGAATGACAGCGAGGTCTGTCTGATAGACAGCGGCAACGACAAGGATGCGGGGAAAAAGGTTCTGAAAATACTGGAGGCCGGCGGATGGAAGCTTAAGATGGTGATTAACACCCATTCCCATGCCGACCACATCGGCGGAAACAGCCTTCTGGCGCAGAGGACAGGCTGTTCCGTCTATACGGCCGGTCCTGATCTGGCATTTACACAGTATCCGGTTCTGGAACCGTCTTTTTTATATGGCGGTTATCCGTTTAAGGAGCTTCGCAACAAATTTCTGATGGCCCAGCCGAGCGGGGCGCTTCCCCTGACCCCGGAGGTACTTCCTGAGGGGCTGGAGATGATGGCTGTAAACGGCCACTCCTTTTCCATGTCGGCTATTAAGACGGACGACGGCGTGTGGTTTCTGGCAGACTGTCTGACCGGAGAAAATATCCTTGAAAAGTATCATGTATCATTTTTGTATGATGTCCAGGAGTATTTAAACAGCCTTGAAAAGCTTAAAACACTGGAAGGGAGGCTGTATATCCCGGCCCATGCGGAGCCGGTTGAGGATGTTAGGCCCCTGGCTGAAGCGAACAGGAAAAAGATTCTGGAAATTGCCGGCATTATAAAGGAGATTTGCACAAAGCCCCGCGGCTTTGAGGAGATCCTGAAAGCGGTGTTCGAACACTACGGGCTTGTAATGGATTATAACCAGTATGTGCTGGTGGGAAGTACGGTACGTTCCTATCTCTCCTGGCTGCATGACAGGGGAGAGGCGGCTGCGGAAATAGCGGACAACCGGCTTGTGTGGTGCAGCGTTAATGACGGGACGAGTGATGGCGGAGCAATTTAAGTGCGGACCGACTCCACTGCGACGCTTCCGCCTCTCACAATTTCCATTCTGTTTGTAAAGCGATGTTCCAGAAGATGAGCCAGCTCATCATTTTCTTCCTCTGTCCTGACACTTTCTAACAGGACGGAGGAAGGGGAGTATCCGGCAATTTTAACCTGATATACGCCGGCAATCCTGAATAGCTCAGTCATATCCGCTTCGGTACAGTTTTGGATCTTGATAAACATGATTTCTTTTCTGTGGATGGCGGCATCGGTAAAATCTACCACCTTAATCACTTCAACACACCGGGCCAGTTGTTTTTTTACCTGCTCAAAGGTCATGTCATCGCCTGTCAGGCTGATCGTCATGCGGGATACGGTCCTATCCTCCGTTCTTCCGACCGTGAGGCTGTCCAGATTATAGGATTTGCCGGAAAACAGGCCGGAGATTCGTGCCAGGACACCGATATCATTTTCAACAAACAGGCTGATCCATCGTTTTTTCATCATTTATCCCTTCCTTTCTAATATCATATCGCTGAGCCGGTTTCCCGGAGGCACGATCGGCAGGACGTTTTCTTCCCGGCCAATAATAAATTCAATGACGGTAGGACCTTTTTTGTTCCGTTTTGCGCTGAGCAGGGCTTTGTCGATCTCCTCCTCGGCAGTTACCCGGATACCGGCGGCGCCGTAGCTTCCGGCCAGCTTTATAAAATCCGGGATATAGTCAGGACAGTTCTCACCCGGGGAATTGCAGGGGAGGGGACAGCTTTTGCGGCGTTGGATACAGGTGGAGGAGTAATGCCGGTCAAAGAACATTTCCTGCCACTGTCTTACATTTCCAAGATAGCCGTTATTGAAAATACAGATAATGACAGGCAGTTCGTATGCCACGGCTGTAGCCATTTCCTGGACGTTCATCTGGAAGCCTCCGTCACCTGATATGACGATAACATCCGTATCCGGATTTCCGGCCTTTGCGCCGATTGCGGCGGGAAAACCGTAGCCCATGGTTCCAAGCCCTCCCGACGTCAGCATCTTCCTGCCCTCCCCAAGCTCCAGAAATTGTGTGGCCCACAACTGGTTTTGTCCTACATCGGTGGCAATAATTGCGCGGTCAAAAATGCGGTTGATGGATTGGATGATGCGCTGAGGTGTCAATCCGGGCCGTTCTGCTGCGAGAGGGTGTTCGCGTTTCCAGCCGTCTATCGTCCTGAGCCATTCTTCAGTACACAGCGGGCAGGCTTTTTCAAGAAGGGCGAGGATTGCCTCTTTTGCATCTGAGACAATCGGGACATCCACGGCAATATTCCTGGAAATGGAGGCAGAATCGATATCAATATGGACAATGGAGGCATTCTTTGCAAAATCTCCGATTTTTCCTGTGATCCGGTCGTTAAATCTTGTTCCGATGGAAAACAGGAGGTCACAGCTGCTGACGGCAAAGTTGGCGGCATAACATCCATGAATTCCGAGATTTCCAACGTAGAGGGGATGGGAGGAAGGGAGGGCGCCTTTACCCATGATCGTCGTGACTACCGGAATATTTGTCATCTCTGCCAGTCTTGTCATCTCTCGTTCCGCACCTGAAATGAGGACGCCTCCTCCCACTAAAAAGACGGGCTTCTCTGACTGGTTTAACAGTCCGACCGCCTTTTTTATCTGGCCCATATGGACGGAAACGTTCGGTTTACAGCCCCTGAGTTCGATCTGCTCCGGATAGATGCCGCTGCCGTTTTCCTGTTGGATATCCTTGGGAAGATCCACGACCACCACACCTGGTTTACCTGTATGAGCGATGTAGAAAGCTTTTTTGATAATACTTCCCAGTTCTTCCCTCCGCCTGACAGTGACCGCGTATTTACAGATGCTCCTTGTGATGCCTACAATATCAACTTCCTGGAATGCGTCGTTTCCGATGAGGCCCACGGGCACCTGACCGGTGAAGCATACCAGTGGGACACTGTCATAATTCGCTGTTGCAATTCCGGTGACAAGATTTGTGGCGCCCGGGCCGCTCGTCACCAGGCACACCCCGGTCTTTTTTGTGGAACGGGCATATCCGTCGGCCGCATGAACCAAGCCCTGTTCATGGCGCGGGAGAATGACATGGATACTCTTTTCTCCATACAGTGCGTCAAATAAGTCGATAGCCTGTCCTCCCGGATAAGCGAAAATGGTGTCAACGTGTTCCGCTTTTAATGCTTTAACAAATAATTCGGCTCCTGATATCATGATAGCTACCTCCTTCAATATTTAGAATGCATGCACTTGCTTGCATTAACGGGTCAGATTATGGCACTGCCGTCCGGCAGTGCCTGTTCTGTCAATGGCCCCTGAAAAGCCTGCCGGTTCTGTATTTTTTCACCGGACAGGTACAAAATGTTTATTTTATCTGCGGTATTCCGCCGACAAAGGTTTCCACACTTTTTCTGACAAAATCCCTGCGCTCCGCTTTGGTCAGATTCTCTCCGAAGGAGGCCTTCAGAAATGTAAAGCCGAAAGTTGCGGAGAAGATTGTCATTGCAAGACATTCAAAATCCTGTCGGGGAAGTTTGCCGCGATGTTCCATCTCCTCGAGATAGCCGGTCAGAGAGGAGAGAAAGGCCTGGGGGATTTTCATAATCAGCGGAGCCGTTTCCTCGTATAACTGGGGCGCTCTCAGCCCTATGGACAGGTTGACGAAATCGGGGGTGATTTTCTCCATGTAGGTGTTCATGAACATTTCCAAATCCGGCTGTAATTCCCACACTACATTAGTAAATACCTCCGGTGTCAGATTCCCGCGCCATTTTTCCTGCTCCATTCCGCTGAGGGCAATCTCTTTTTTGCTCTTGAACTTTCTGAAAAGAGTACATTCATTGACTCCGGCGGCCCTGGCAATATCTTTTGTGGTAGTTGCGACATATCCTTTATCTCTGATTAATCCCATTGTCGCATCTATGATTTTTTGGCTTGTAGCATCCATCTATTCACCTCGTGCAAGTGTTCACTTTCATATGATTTTACAGGCTGGGTTTCAAAAAGTCAATCTTTTTATATTTTCCGGGTGCAAAAAAGTTGCAGTTCGGCCTTCGTCCGAACTGCAACAAACGATCCTGCACGATCCGCGCACAGGTCACCGTCATCAATTATGCACAGAAACGGCAAAAAACGCCTAGCGGAATACATCATGGCTGAACTGTTACGCAAAAAAGCCGGATATGAATCATCCGGCTTTTTTCTGTAGAGAACTGTCACACCGTAAAACGGTATGGTTAAAATTTCTGGAAATCTTCAACATTCATAACAAAGATTGTGGAACCGCCCACCTTCATATTCATCGGAACCGTCATATTGACAGTTGGGCAGCAGTTCCCGGCCATGGTTGGTGGTGTGTAAACCAGTTGTTCTCTTGTTCCTGACATCTTTTTGATAATGGTAATCGCTTCCTCAACACGGCTGTCGTCAACGCCCAGCATCAGAGTCGTACTTTTCTTCTTTAAAAAACCGCCCATGGTGGAAAGTTTAGTAACAAAGAAAGAATTCTGGTTTAATTCGTAAACTAAATCATCCGCATCCTCGCTTCCGATAATTGCCATAATCATCTTCATATTCAGCACCTCCTAACTCACTATTGTAACTATTTTACCATTAAATCGAGAAAATGGGAATAAAAAGTTCATTAAAATTTATTTTTCCAAAATAATTTTGCTATTTCACTGAATATACGGCCGGGAAAATACCGGAAAAGTGCCGGAAAATAAGGCTTTGCGGCTGGTCTTCGGGTTGACTGCGGAAAAGGAGTCCCGGGCAAGGAAAAGGCCATGTCCGTATAAATTTTACAATAGTCCGCCATATAAATACATGAAATAGCTGCAGGTTATAGCTGGAATAACTATTTCGTATATCTGGGTGACCTCCGGAAAATGGACATTTCTGTATAAATCTGCTATTATAGCAGACGTGCGTCTGCGTTTCGGGTGTTTGTCCCAGAAATACAAACACTTGGGAACAACCGCATTTACAGATGCTTAACAAATTATATTCAGGGGGAATTATCATGAATCAGAGAAGAGGCCAGTGGGCCAGCAATATGGGATTTATTCTGGCGGCGGCAGGATCTGCCGTTGGTCTGGGCAATATCTGGAAGTTTCCGGGAAAGACCGGAGCATATGGCGGCGGGGCATTTTTACTGTCTTATATTGTGATTGTGGCCTTGGTAGGCTTTCCGGTTATGCTGGCTGAACTTTCCATCGGAAGAGCTACACAAAAAAACGTTGTAGGGGCGTTTCACCAGCTCAATAAAAAATGGACGTTTGCAGGCGGAATCGGTGTATTGACACTCTTTGTCATTATGTCCTATTATAGTGTGGTAGGAGGATGGGTTCTTAAATATATTTTTGCCTACCTGGCCGAGCCGGGGTTTGGCAACGGAACCGTGTCTTACCAGGAATATTTTGTAAACTTTATCTCGGAACCGGTACAGCCGCTTGCATGGGGTTTCGTATTTCTGGTTCTTTGTATCTATGTTGTTGTGAAGGGCGTTTCTGAGGGTATCGAGAGGGTCAGCAAGATTCTGATGCCGGCTTTGTTCATCCTGTTAGTTGCCTGCGCGGTACGGGCGGTGACGCTTCCGGGTGCAGGAGAGGGGCTTTCCTACATGCTCACAATTAAACCGGGAAGCTTTAACCGGGATACGTTAGTAGGAGCGCTTGGACAGGCATTTTTCTCCCTCTCCGTCGGAATGGGAATCATGGTGACTTATGGCTCCTATGTGCCGAAAAAAGACAACCTTGTAAAGAGCGCGGCCTGCATCTGCGTTCTGGATACGCTGGTGGCATTTCTGGCGGCTTTTGCAATTATTCCGGTTGTGTTTGTTACCCTGGGTGCCGAAGGCCTTGGTATGGGCGGAGGCTTTGCTTTTATGGCCCTGCCTGAGGTATTTGACGGGCTTCCGGGAGGAAGGATCTTCGGACTGTTCTTTTTCGTGCTCCTGTTTTTGGCGGCGCTCACCAGCGCAATCAGTATTCTGGAAAGCTGTGTTGCCTTCATTACGGAGGAATGGAAGGTTTCCAGGCTGAAGGCGACTGTGATTTTGTCGGTTCCGATGGCGTTTCTCAGCGCGGGATATTCCCTTTCCCAGCTGGAGTCGAGGAATATCAACCTGCCCTGGTTCGACTTTTCGAAAGGAATCCAGATGCTGCCGATGAATGCGGTGATGGAGAAGTTCACTGATAATCTGATGATCCCCGTGGGTTCACTCTGTTTCTGTATTTTTGCAGGCTGGATTTGGGGAAAAGGGAAGGCGTCGGAGGAAATCAGCTCCGGGGGCCGGTACCCGTTCCGTCTCAGAAGGGCCTGGGAGTTTATCGTGCGTTTTGTCGCGCCTGCCGTTATCGTGCTGATTTTGTATTTTACTGTTGGAAAGGGCCAGGGCCTTTCATAATTCAAATATTGCAGCGACAGCGCCTGCTGCCGGTCTTTAGGAGGAAAGAATGATTAAAAACATTGTATTTGATATGGGACGCGTCCTGCTGGACTATGATGCGGTCAGGGTCTGCTGGCAGTATACGGACAGCAGCGAGGATGTGGAGCTGATGAGCAGGGAACTGTTTTTTGCCGAAGAATGGGTGCTTCTGGATCGGGGAACCATCACGGAGGAAGAGGCATTAAGACGCGTGCAGAAGAGACTGCCGGACGAGAGAACGAGGGAGATGGCCCGATTATGTCTGGCCCATTGGCATGAGTTTAATATAGAACCGAAGCCGGGAATGAGGGAGCTTGTAATGCAGATAAAAGAAGCCGGATGTGCCGTCTATCTCTGTTCCAATGCGTCCCACAGACTGCGTGTGTTTGAAAAGGAAATACCCGGCATCGAATATTTTGACGGAGTTCTTGTCTCGGCGGAAGAGAAGATGCTGAAACCGGAGCCGGAGATATTCCGGCGTTTGTTTGAGAAGTTCTCGATACTTCCGGAGGAATCATTTTTTATCGACGATATACAGGCTAATATTGACGGGGCAGCGGCCTGCGGCATGAAAGGATACTGCTTTGCGGACGGAGATGTGGAAAAACTCAGGGAATACCTGTTTTCACAGGTGATAAATAAGCAGGTGAGGACGAGCCCTCCTCCCGTCAATTAAATTCCAATATCTTAGCCCCCAGAGCCCCGGCATCGTTCCGGTCATGGGTGGACATCAGGACAGGACGTCCGTCTGTTTTCTCAAGAAGATAGCGGATGACCCTGTCCTTTGTCTTTTCATCCAGGCCGGTAAACGGCTCATCGAAAATGAACATATCACAGGGAGCCAGCAGGGCGCGCAGCAGGGCGCAGCGCCGCTTCATCCCTCCGCTTAAAGTAGAGACCGGACGGATGATCGCTTCCTCGGGGAGAAGTCTTGCAAGCTCCCTGAAAAGCGACGGCCTGTCGGGACGGCCCGGCAGGGCCAGGGCCACATTTTCCAGCGGGGAAAACTCCGGGATCAGCCTGTCTTCCTGAAATACGGCGGAAAACCGGATTTGTTCCGGCGCAGGGCAAATTGTGCCGGAATCCGGTTTCTCCAGGCCCATAATCAGACGGAACAAGGTGGTTTTTCCGGTTCCGGACGGGGCCATCAGGCAGCAGATATCCGGGGATGCAATTTTCATGCTGACGCCTGAGAGGACCGGCAGGGAGCCATATGATTTATAAATATTGTCGAGTATCAGTTCCATGATAACCTCCGTATCAATTCTGCATATTTTCCTTTTTTGTCCGCCTGCATCCTGTCCCGGCGTGATTTTTTTTACCGAGGGAGCCTAGGAAAAACAGAAAAAGATTTTCAATTAAAAATGTGACTGCGATGATTACCAGGGTCCACGAAAAAAGGCCGGCCGTGTCGAGATAAATCTTAGCCATATAAAGCTGCTCCCCGATGGAGTGGCTGGGAACTCCGATTACCTCTGCGGCTACTCCGGATTTAAAGCTCATCCCGAGAGCCGTCCTGACGCTGGTCATCAGGTAGGGCAGTAATGCAGGAAAATAGACCGCTTTCACTTTCCGCGGGAAGGAGAAGCGGAATACGAATGCCATCTCCAGCAGTTTTTCATCAGTGCTTTTGAGGCCTGACAAAGTTGCGGTATAGCTCATCGGGAGTACAATTGTAAACGCGATAAATACCGACAGGTTCTCCGAGCCGGTCCAGATTAAAGCCAGGATAACAAAGGAGGCTACGGGGATGGATTTGGCAAGCAGCATTACCGGGGCCAGAAGCTCATCCAGGAAGGAAAAACGGAAAGCCAGGCAGCCGGTCATGATTCCGCAGAAAAAAGCGCTCAGAAATCCAATGAAGATGCGGAATGAAGACAGGCCGATGGTTTTCCAGAATTCCGGCGTGGTAATTTGTGCCGCCAGTGAAGCCAGAACATCGGCCGGCCCCACAAATATAATTGAGTTATTGATGGAGGAAGACAGAATCTGCCACAAAATCAGCCAGAACAGAAAAATCCCGATCTTTTTTAATAGATTGCCGTTATTATGTTTTTCAGCCGTATTTAAATGCTTCAGATTATTCATATTCCTGTCTCCGGATCGAGGTCATATGCCCCGTAGTTGTTATTTGTAACGGTTCATTTGTTTAAACGGTTACCGTTATGTTACTTTTCACACCTTTGCCAAAAAGCGGCAATGCTGTGAAAAATAACACGCTTCGCGATGCGCAGAAACGGAAAAAACATCGTTTCGCGCCGTGAAACTCGGGATTTTCGTGCAAAATACGCACGAAAACACCTTGCGGGACATTACCGTGTGAAAAGTAACACTGCTATTTCTCGATATAATAAAAATTGTCGGCCGGCAGTTTTCCGCCGACGGATTTCGGATCCTGTTCAAATAAGACATTCAGATAACCGGACAGAGCCGCTTTCATTTCCTCACCTTCGATAAAAGTAATGTTACAGTAGGGGAGCGCTTTCTGGGCTATCGGGGCCTTCTCGATAATCCCTGCCTGTACAATCTGTTCGGCGGTCGTCTTGGGATCGGAGACAGCGGCTTTTGCGGAAACTTTGTGGTCTGAGAGGAAGACTTTCACGGCTTCTTCATTATTTTTCAGGAATTCATTAGTGACGATGGTAACACCGGTTACAAGGCGGCTGCCTTCTGCTCCCTGTACCTTATCCCACTCGGCAGTCAGATCCAGTACGATTTTCAGCGTCTCGTTCTGGGCGCAGGCCACAGTCACAAAGGGCTGCGGAAGAAGTCCGATGGAATCCGGCTTCTCCTTAAGGATTGCAGCCACCTCGGCAGCTTCGGATTTATATTCCAGTTTTACGTCCTGTTCCGATAAGCCATTTGCTTTTAACAGGTATTGAATCACATAATCGGGGGTTGTACCCTTGCCTGTCAGATAGACTGTCCTGCCTTTTAAATCAGCGACTGATTTGATGGAATCATCGGCAGAGACAATGTAGAGTACACCCAGGGTGTTAATGTCGATGACGGAGATTCCTCCTTCCGTCTTGTTATACAGCACGCTTGCCACGTTCGCAGGGACCAGGGCGATATCCAGTTTGCCGGAGGCAATGGAAGCGACCAGCTCGTCGGCGGCAGTCACCATCCGGAAGTCATACTGGTTGGCGGAAGTATCGGAGTTCATCAGGGAAACAAGGCCCATGGATGTCGGCCCTTTCAGGGAACCTACACGGACAGCGCCTTCGGAGTTATTCTCAGCGCCGTCTGAAGCGTTTTCGGAAGAAACGTCTTCGGAAGCTGTTTCCTCAGCAGATGCCGAAGCGTCAGCGCTTTCCGATGATTCGGCCTGTACGGACGGTGCGCTGCCGGCGGCCGGAGTCTCTGCGGTCTTGCTGCCGGATGCACAGCCAGTAAGGGATACGGCGGTCATGGCGAATGCCATGAGAATGGGTAATAATTTTTTCATAATTGTCTCAATCCTCTCTTTTTGTGGTATTGAAAAGCAGTGATATCGCAGCCCACACCGAGGAAACGGATGAGAAACAGCCGGTAATGAGTACCGGAAATTACAGCACTCTGAAAGAGGGTGCCATAAACTCATGCTTCCTCCTCAGCATAGGAAGCCAATCCCTTGACAGACGGCCGGATGCTTCAGAGTGAGCGCGAACTAACCTTACTATACAGGATCGGCCGGAAAAAAACAAGAGGCGTCCGGTGCAAATAAAAAGTTAAAAATTGACTGAAATCTATGCGGATTTACTGTGTTTTATGTGAAAATATACCATTAGAATTTCCGTACGCCACCCCTTATAATATCGGCATAAAGGCCGCTTGTACAGACGACTGTAAAATAAGTTTGAAATGGAATCAGGAGGAAAATTATGAAAAAATGGAGCAGTATGATGGGAGCCGTGCTTGCGGCGGCAATGGCAGCGTCTCTGACGCCTGCAGCGGCATGGAGACAGGGGCAGGGCAGGAGATAAAGGGAGCGCCGGGATTTGAGGGGCTTGAGCCGGTTGAGCTGATTGGAGCCGACGCCAATGATTTCTTTGATGAAGTCCTGGCTCTTGACAGTGTAAAGCAGCTTTATCAGGATATCGATCAGTCGGTGGACGGACTCGGAACCATCCTGCAGGAGAGCCTGGAAACGGCGGCAAAATAAATCAGACGGGAAAAATTACAGAAAAGGGAGTATTGTCAAATGGCCGATTAGATATCGGATCATGGCAATACCCCTTTTTTGTCTCATATGAAAATCTTCCAATCAGATAAAAGCCCTCCTGGCCGGATTGTAAAGAAAATGTTAAATGTATTGGAAATCTGTATAAAATCGTGGAAAACCCAGGGAATGCCTTAAAAAAAATACAAGAAAACATAACGCAAAGGATTGATAATAATATCACAATATGAGATAATAAGTACAGCCGGAAGGCGGCAGAAAACGACTTTGTTCTCACTGCTGGGGAAGGGGTCACGCGCAGCCGACGGAAGAGAATCAAAAAGGGTGAAAGCCCTGGTAATAAATAGTTGCTGAACACAAAACTGCGCTTTATGCAGGGCTGTGAACCGTAACAGTAAATAGAATGGATGAGAAGAATTCAGGGAGGTTTAAGTAATGAGAGTATCGATCTGTATTGGCAGTGCCTGTCATCTGAAAGGCTCCAGAGAAGTGATTAAGAAGCTTCAGCAGCTTGTCACAGACAACAAGCTGGACGGCAAGGTGGATTTAAACGGAGATTTCTGTTCCGGCAATTGCCTGAAGGGAGTCTGCGTAACGGTGGACGGGGAGCTGTATTCCGTAAAGCCGGAAACGACGGAAGAATTTTTTGAAAAAGAGATTTTAGGACGGCTTAAACAATAACCTGCATGCCCCGCGCACAGGTCACCGCCATCAATAAGAGGGAGAATGCGATGCCGATAATAGATTTCAAAGCCGCGATGTGCAAGCATTGTTATAAGTGCGTCCGCGACTGTGAAGTAAAATCGATCATGATTCGTGACGGCCACGCTTATATTATGCCGAACCGCTGCATTCTGTGCGGCCAGTGCCTGATTAGCTGCCCGCAGTCTGCAAAAAAGATGTCCAGCGAGCTGGAAAAAGTAAAATCATTTATAAAAGAGGGCAGGCCGGTTATCCTGTCACTTTCCTCGGCTTATATCGGGCTGTTTCAATATAAAACGAGGGGGCAGGTGAAAGATGCCCTTTTGAAGCTGGGTTTCACGGATGTACGTGATACGGCGGAAGCGGCTGCGATGGCGACCGGCGAGTATGTGAAGCTTTTGGAAAAGGGCGATATGAAGAACATCATCACCACGGCCTGTCCGAGCATCGTGAGTCTGATAGAGATTCATTATCCGGAACTCATTGACTATCTGGCTCCGGTGCTGATCCCTTCCGGAATCCATGCCAGGATGCTGGGGGAGGAGTACGGGGAGGAGGCGAGAATTGTCTTCGCCGGGCCCTGTATCGCCGAGAAAGAGAAAATGAGGGCGGTCAGCCCCGACGCGGTCCTGACGTTTGAAGAGCTGAAGGGATGGCTTGAGGAAGAAGAAATTAAAATAGACGAATGCGAAGACGCGGATTTTGACGAGCGCCATCTCGGCGCGAACCTGCGGTATCCGGTCAGCGGAGGGCTGCTGACTTCGGTGGAGACGACAAAGACAAAGCCGGACAGGTACCGTAAATTTTATGTCAGCGGCGTCAAGGACTGCCTGGACGTCTGTGAGGCTATGATGACCGGCGAAGTGAAGGGCTGTTTTATTGAGATGAACGCCTGCCACGGAGGCTGCATCAACGGCCCTGCTACCGCGGCTACGGTATCCAGTTTTAAGGTTAAGCTGGATTTGGAGGCGACGCTTCCCAGAGAACCTGCGGAGCTGTCGGCTCTGAGCGAGAAGGCCAGGGCTGTTTCCATCGGCCGTACCTTTAAAAACCGTGCCCGGAAAGAGATTATGCCTACGGAGGAAGAGATCCGTGAGATTTTAATAAAAACGGGCAAAACCAGGCCGGAACAGGAATTAAACTGCGGAGCCTGCGGCTATCCGACCTGCCGCGAAAAAGCGATTGCCGTCTGCCAGAAGAAGGCGGAGCTTAATATGTGCATCCCCTACCTTTTTGACAGGGCAAGATCGATGTCCCATCTGGTTATGGAGACCTCGCCGAATATCATTATGGTGATTGACGAAGATTTGAAGATCCTGGAATGCTCCGCGGCCACGGAAAAATATTTTGGTATAAAACGCAAGGAGATGAAGGGACGCCTGCTGGGAGAATTCATCGATACGGAAGATGTAAAAGAGGTATTCAGGACGCATACCAATATCCACAGCAGAAAAGTGCTTTATCCGGACCTGAAGCTTGCCACCCTGCAGAATATTGCCTATATTTCCAAAGGTAATCTGGTAATCGCCACGCTTATCGATGTGACGAGGGAGGAGAAGCTGGAACAGCAGGAGTATGAAAAGAGAAAAGCCACAATTGAACTTGCCCAGAAAGTAATTTTTAAGCAGATGATGGTGGCCCAGGAAATAGCGGGGCTTCTGGGAGAGACAACAGCAGAAACAAAAACGACACTTACAAAACTTTGTTCTTTGATTGATGACGGGAACGAAAGTGAGGTCCGATAATGGGAATTACCGTAGATGTCACTTATAAGAGTCTGAATAAATATTCCGAAATCCTCTGCGGAGATACGGTGGAGCTTTTAAAAACGGAGGATTCCGATGTAATGATCCTGGCGGACGGAATGGGGAGCGGGGTAAAAGCCAACATCCTCTCCACCCTGACTGCCAAAATTCTCGGTACGATGTTTTTAAACGGCGCCACTTTGGAAGAGTGCGTCGAAACCATCATGCAGACGCTGCCCATCTGTCAGATCCGGCAGGTGGCCTACGCCACATTTTCCATCCTCCAGGTATTTAATAACGGAGAGGCTTACCTGGTGGAATATGATAATCCCCGCTGTATTTTTATCCGGGACGGGGAAGTAATCAAGATCCCCAGGAACACAAGGGTAGTTCAGGATAAAGAGATTAATGAGTTCCGTTTTACCGTAAAAAAGGGAGATGCGCTGATTCTTCTTAGCGACGGCACGATCCACGCCGGTGTGGGCAAATCCATGACCTTTGGATGGCCCTGGAAGGATATTGCGGAATTTGTGGTAAGACAAAGGGAGCATGCCATCTCTTCGATTCGTCTCGCGGCGGCTGTCTGCGAAGAATGCGATAAGCTCTATGAGGGAAAACCGGGAGATGACACGACGGTAGCCGTGATGCAGATTATTGACAGAAGACCGGTGCATCTGATGACGGGGCCGCCCGTGGACCGGGATGACGATGAGAGGATTATCTCGGAGTTTATGAAAGATGAGACGGCTTCCCGCATCGTCTCCGGAGGAACCAGTGCAACGATTCTTTCTAGAGAGCTGGGAAGGCCGCTGAAGGTTTCAATGGATTATACGGACCCGGAGATCCCGCCCATCGCTTATATGGATGGAATTGAGCTGGTAACGGAGGGAGTCCTGACTCTCAGCCGTGTTGTTGACATACTGAACCGGTTTGTAGAAAAAAAAGATTTGAGCTATGACTTTTTCAAAGAGCTGGACAAAAATAACGGAGCGTCCATGCTTGCGAAAATTCTGATAGAGGACTGTACGGAGCTGAACCTGTATGTGGGGAAAGCCATTAACAGCGCTTACCAGAATCCGGGACTCCCCTTTGATCTGGGAATCCGGCAGAATCTGGTGAGGCAGCTTAAGACGGCAGTCGAAAAAATGGGAAAACGAGTTACGGTTACGTACTATTAGGGCGGGATACTACCTGTGAACAGTAACAGGAGCGGTAACATCCCGCGGAATAAACCTACTTAACAGTTACAAGGAGGATATATAAAATGGTAACAAATGACGCAACAATACTGAAGTTAAAGCATGATGTACTTTACGAGGTAGCGAAGCTGGCATGGGAGGATCAGCTGGTGGATGATAAAAGGGACGAACTTCCGGGCAAAATGATTCCCGGACCGCAGGCCCATTACCGCTGCTGTATTTATAAAGAGAGAGAAGTAATCAGACAGAGGGTCCGTCTTGCGGAAGGCAAGTGCCCTACGGGAAGAAACACGAATAATGTGGTCCAGGTTATCAATGCGGCCTGTGAGGAGTGCCCGATTGCCTCCTATACGGTTACGGACAACTGCCGTAAATGTATGGGCAAGGCGTGCCAGAGCTCCTGTCCCTTCGGAGCCATTACGATGGGCAATAATAAGGCGTTTATTGACCCGGACAAATGCCGTGAATGCGGTAAATGTGCGACAGCCTGCCCGTACAATGCCATCGCTCATCTGGAACGACCCTGTAAAAAGGTGTGTCCGGTGGACGCCATCACTTACGACGAGTACGGTATCTGCGTGATAGACGAGAAGAAATGCATCCAGTGCGGTGCGTGTATCCACAGCTGTCCGTTTGGAGCAATCGGTTCCAAGACCTTCATGGTAGATGTAATCCGCCTGATTAATGCGGGAAAGAAAGTAGTAGCCATGCTGGCCCCGGCCACAGAAGGCCAGTTCGGGCCGGATATTACCTTTGACAGCTGGAGAACCGCCCTCAAGAAGGTTGGGTTTGCCGATATGGTGGAGGTTGGCCTGGGCGGAGATATGACGGCGGCCGCGGAGGCTGAGGAGTGGGCGGAGGCCTATAAAGAGGGTAAGAAGATGACCACTTCCTGCTGTCCGGCATTCGTCAATATGATTAAACAGCATTATCCGGAGCTGATCGACAATATGTCCACCACCGTATCCCCGATGTGCGGCGTCTCAAGGATGCTGAAAGCGGAGGATCCGGAGATCGTCACCGTATTCATCGGCCCGTGTATTGCCAAGAAGAGTGAGACTTTGGATCTGAATATCCAGGGAAATGCCGACTATGCAATGACCTACGGTGAAATACGCGCCATGCTCCGCGCCAAAGGCGTAGTTCTGGAGCCGGAGGAGAATAAAAAACAGCAGGCCAGCGTATTTGGAAAGCGCTTTGCCAACGGCGGAGGCGTAACGGCCGCTGTTCTGGAATGCCTGAAAGAGACGAATGAAAATGCCGATATCAAGGTGGTGAAATGTAATGGAGCCGCAGAGTGCAAGAAAGCGCTGCTGCTTCTGAAGATGGGCAGACTTCCGGAGGACTTCGTGGAGGGAATGGCCTGCGTCGGAGGCTGTGTCGGCGGCCCGAGCAGTCATAAGAGTGAGATGGAAGCGAAGAAATCAAGGGATAAGCTGATTGCCGAGGCCGATGCCAGACAGGTGCATGAGAATCTGAAACAGTATAAGATGGATTCCTTCTCAATGCACAGACATTAATCGCAGCCGGATTTGGATATGGAACACGGCGCCTGCGGCACCTGGCGCGGACGGCTGAGAAAGAAAAGAACAGATAGGGAAAGAAAAATAAAGGAGCGCCTGTCGTGGTTTAGCCAATCACGACAGGCGCTTTTTGCGTCGGATAAAGCATGGAAAACAAAGCCTTCTCTTTTTACTTGACACATACTATAAATTACAGTATTATGGGTAATGACACTGACAATACTATAAAATATAGTGATATATACTATAGTATATAATTCGAATGAAAGAAAGGAGTGTTATCATGAATGAGGGTAACAGAAGAATGGAGCTTCTGGGGAGTGCGCCTATCCCCAAAGCTCTTTTAGCAATGGGGCTGCCTGCCATGATTGGAATGATGATCAATGCATTATACAATCTGGTGGACGCCTATTTTGTCGGAGGTCTGGGAACCAGCCAGATGGGGGCAATCTCTGTGGCATTTCCGCTTGGGCAGATAGTGGTAGGACTGGGACTGCTGTTCGGGAACGGCGCGGCCTCCTATATTTCCAGGCTGCTGGGCTATGGTGAAAAAGAAACTGCGAACAAGGCTGCAAGCACAGCGCTGTACGGCAGTCTGCTTGCCGGTGCGGTAATGATTGTCTGCGCCCTGCTTTTTCTGGAGCCGGTTTTGATACTTCTGGGCGCGACGGAGAGCATATTGCCCTATGCTTTGGCCTACGCAGGAATTTATACGGCCTCATCCATATTCAATGTCTTTAATGTCACAATGAACAGTATTGTGACAAGCGAGGGAGCGGCCAGAACCACGATGTGTGCGTTGATGGCAGGCGCGGTACTGAATATAGTCCTGGATCCGGTATTTATCTATGTTCTGGGACTGGGGGTTACAGGAGCGGCAACCGCCACCGCAATTTCCCAGGCGGTGTCTGCGCTTGTGTATTTACGTTACGTATTACGGAGAGAAAGTGTCTTTACCTTCCGTGTTCAAGACTGCTGTTTTACTGGGAAAATCATATCGGAAATTATGAAAGTCGGCATTCCCACCCTGGTATTCCAGCTTCTGACAGGTCTGTCCATAACACTCATCAATTTGCAGGCTAAAGAATATGGTGATTCAGTCATTGCCGGACTGGGAGCCGTAACAAGAATCACCGCTATGGGCAGTCTGATGGTATTTGGATTTATCAAAGGATTTCAGCCAATTGCCGGATTTAATTACGGCGCTGAAAAATATGACAGGCTGTGTGAAGCGGTCAGAACCGCGATTATATGGTCGACCGTATTCTGTGCGGTCTATGGACTGACCTTAGCCCTGTTTTCAACAGCCATTATATCAGGCTTTACGAAAGGAGACGGGGAAATGATCCGCGCCGGCCGGAAAGCCCTGGCGGCAAACGGCTGTACTTTTCTGCTCTTTGGCTTTTATACCGTCTATTCCTCCCTTTTTCTTGCGCTTGGCAAAGCAAGGGAAGGCTTTATCCTGGGAGCGTGCAGACAGGGAATCTGCTTTGTGCCAGTGATTTGGCTTCTGCCGTCATTTATCGGGATGGATGGGATTCTTTTCGCCCAGCCTGTTTCCGACGTTATCTCTGCCGCTGTTGCCGTTATTATGGCGGTCCGCCTGCATAGAGAGCTTGCCCATATTAAAATTCCTTGTTCTTGTAGATCCGCAGCGAGATAAAATAGGAAATCAACAAAAGCAGCGGTGAAACAGATAAAGCTGCCGCTCCGACAAGGCCGGATCGCAGGTTAATCCCTGCGGTCCACGGAGCGAGTAATACTGCGACAATCAGCATGAAAATCCCGGCAAAAAAGGCGGATATCAGGATTATCAATTCATTTTTTTCTGTGCCGATTTTCAGCATGACAGGAAACATTATCGCGGCCACTGTAATGGATTGTGTCAGACCGTACTGATACCCCCAAATCAACGAAGTTGTGTTCAATGACGGTACAGTTACAACCGTCATCAGACCGGTAAGGAGGCTGACGGCAAATCCGAAAAATATCAGGATACAGAATGAAATATATTTTGCCAGAATCACTGATTTAACGTTCACCGGCAGCGTCAGTTCAAAGCGGTTCCAGTTTGAGATTTCATCGGCCTGGAGCGACGTGCCCACATTAGCGATAAAGATAAATATCTGAACGGCCGTAATCATGGATAAAACAACGGGTTCCCTGGTTATCAGCGGAGTCAATATTAAAAAGCCGGCCATCAAAAAAGCGAGTTTGATATTATTTTCCATTGAGTAAAACGTATTCCTGATAAGCCCTTTCATCTATGTCTCTCCTTTCACATAAAGCAGCATTATTTCGTCTATTGTTACAGGGACGATCATGGCTTTGGGGTACTTTTTCTCGGCTTTCTTTCTGTCACCGACCAGAATCTGCCATTCATAGTCCATTTTCCGGTAAGCGATAATATCCTGCTTTTCAATCTGGCCAAATTGGGCCAGGCCGCATTTTATAATTCCATAGTCTGCGAGTAATTCATCCTTTGATTTAAAAAAGACGAGTTTTCCGGCATGAATAAAAATAATATAGTCGGCTATTTTTTCCAGATCGCTTGTAATGTGGGAGGAGAGCAGAATGGAGTTTACTTCCTCCTGGACAAAAGTTAAAAATAAATCCAGGATGTCGTCCCTTGTAACCGGGTCAAGTCCGCTTGTGGCCTCATCTAATATTAAAAGCCGGGGATGATGGGAAACGGCGGCAATAATGGACAGCTTCATCTTCATGCCTCTGGAAAAGGTCTTGATTTTCTTATCACGCGGTAAATTCATTTTCTCGAGAAGCGAAAAATACAGAGCTTCATCCCATGTATGATAAATATCTTTTAAAACCTTATGAAGCATATTCGGTGAAAGCTCCCCGGAAAAATTGCTGTTCTCAAACACTACGCCAATCAGTTCACGGTCAGCGGCCGTCATCTCGTAATCATGCCTGCCTAATATCGATATATCACCGGAATCCTTTTTTATAAGCCCCAACACCGCATTGATGGTTGTACTCTTACCGGCGCCGTTTTCACCGACTAATCCTACGATTGTGCCCTTTGGAACCTGAAAGGAAATGTTCTGTAAAGTAAAGCTGCTGTAGGTTTTACTTAATCCTTTGACAGTTAAAGCATCCATGGTCAGTCCTCCTCGTATAAAAGCGTTAAAAGTCTCGTTAATTTATCCAGCTTGATACCGCTGCAACGGGCGATTTCGATGGCTTCGGAAAAGTGTTCCTCGATTTTCTTCTGCTGTTCTTCCAGATAAAAGTCTTGATTCTGTGCCGAAACAAAACAGCCTTTTCCGGCCGTTGTCTCAATAAATCCGTCTGTCTGGAGAGAATCGTATGCTTTCTGTACTGTCAGAACGCTGATATGAAGCGATTTTGCCATTGAACGGATTGACGGAATGGCATCTCCCGGTTTTAGTTCCCCGTTTATGATTAAGGCTTTTATCTGATCGGAAATCTGTTCATAGATGGGTTTGCTTGCATGATTATTAATAAATAGTTCCACAAAAACCTCCGCTGTACTATACTGTATTACTATTACAAGTACACTATAATACATATAGAGAACAGTGTCAATAGAAAAATTAAGCAGGCGAGGATGCCGCCGGTACGGCCAGTGGACGGGGCGGTGAGGTGGTTTCATGAGTCTTTCGTCCCGGGGAAGATAGTCGTGGGTTGGAGCTGCGCAGACTATATATTCCCCTCCGCCCCAAGGATAGGTTTTCTCCGGGACGAAAGATTCAGCCACTCCCCTCACCACACCGGACATGGCCCGTTCCGGACGCGTCCTCCCAATCTCAGTTAAATCTAAAAACAGATCTTGCAAAAGAGAAGGATTTGTGTTAGATTTAAATCATCCTCAAATCGGAGGAGACTTACAGATATCAATTTCGTTATCGGTTTTATTCTTTTATCTGTTCTAAGGCGGGCCAAGGCCTTCCATGAATCAATCGGTGCCGAATTTCCGGCAGTATTTCATTTAATATTCAATTTTGCAATTTATTATTATCTTTTTGCTTTTGTGCTTAATTTGTACTATTTTTTTCATATTCTGAATTTCTGTTTGTTAGTCATGCTTAGTATCTAAATCCGCTACATCTAAAACCGAATCCGCAGAGTTTCAAAACATTAGTAACAGTTCAGACTGCATGAACTGTTACTAATATTAATCATGCCGTATCATACCAGTGTGATTTTGTTTGCCAAAAAATAAAAACAGGAGGAAATTATGACAAAACCTAAAACAATGAAATGGAAAAAAGGAAGATTAGGGAAGTCAAAGGAGGGAAGTCGTGAAGCGTTTTAATACAGGACTTTTACTTGCCGCCGCCGTGCTGATAATCTGCCACGGCTTCCCTTCCTATGGCAAAGAAGAAAAGGAGGGATTTATTGAATATACGGTATCTTTTGTAGATGCCGCAGACCATGATAACAGGATTTTTAATTCGCAGCAGGGGCAGGCTCCGGATGGAACTGCAATCCATGTTTCTTTTCCGGAGCAGATTATTGGGGCCGACGGACATATCTGGAGGGCGGAGGCAGACAGTCCCCAGGAATTTCTCCTCTATCAGGCAGGCCGCCATAAGTACTACGTCGAATACCGGCAGGGTGAGAAGATAGCGGCGCCGGAAGAGCCGGATCGGGAAGGCCGGGAAAGGCTCGCCCGGTGGCTCGAGCGGGCGTGGAAGGCAGACTGCCTTATTACGGGACAGGGAGAGGAGGAAGGCAGCGGCGTTCATTTGATGGTAGAGAATGAATCACGCAATAACGAACGGATTAAAAATCTTGTTTCCATGATTCAGGATGCCCGGTGGCACAGTTTTTATATGATTGGAAAAAATTACGTGCCGCAGACGCTGGTAATCGGCACAAGCTTTGATGCAGAGTATTCTTCCGTCACGGAAGACAGATTTAAGGTTGGGAAGGATAGCTGCACCGTACTCCGGATTTCCGTTCGCCGTAACTGGAATGCGGAAAACTGTACCCATAACTGGGAGCTTATTATTGCAGGGGAGAATGACTGTCTGAAAAATGGACAGGAGACCTACTGCTGTAAGAAATGCAGAACGGAGGAGACAGTAATCCTCCCCGCATCAGGCCATTATGATTCGGACGGAGATTCTCTCTGTGACCGCTGCAAAAAACGGGCGTTCCCCGCACAGATTGGAGACAGAATCAGAACTGTCCTCCAAACGGAGAGTGGGGAAAAAGAGCTTGTCTTCCGCTGTCTTGATTTGAATTACAGAGGGTCCGGAAACATGCTCTATCTGTCGGAGGAAACGCTGGGGGAGGATATTACGGGCATTTGTTTTACGGAGTCTGACTATAACGGTTCGCCTCTCCGGGAATATTTTAATCTCGCATTTGCCAACAACATTTCTGCCGCGTCTGCCCTCCAGCCGATTGAGCGGCCGGACGCAGACGGAAGGAACGATTATGCGGCACTGCTTTCAACGGATGAGTATGAAGCGTATGCAGAAATGATAGAAGCAGGGAATGCCTGCCTTCTTCGGACCGTGTCAGGAGGCGCTGTTTACGCCGTGGATCCGGAGGGAGGTCTGTGCCTTGTTCCGGCAGCGGAAAGCAGGGCGTATGGTGTCCGCCCGTTCATATTGTTGAAAAGTCCGGAGACAGGGGAGAAAGCTGAGCCGTCAAACTGGAAAACGGGGGATATCCAGATGCGGCAGATAGGGCAGAAGCTGTACCGTTTCCGCTGTGTGGATGAAGATTACAGTGATAATCTGGATGGCCGCCGAAGCGCCGCCCTGTTTCTCTGTGACAGTGTGATCCGTGCCGATACCTGCAGCAGCATGGCATTAAAAGAGATTTCTTTCGGGCCTGATAATAATTATAAGTCCTCCCGGATACGGGAATGGCTGGCGCAAAACAGCGTGAACAGCAGCTTTAATTTAGAACCGGTTTTGATTGGAATTAATACGGCCTATACAGGAGGGACGGCGGCAGGAACCATGGAGCAGCTGGACGGCAGCCTGCTGGCGCCGCATGATATCGGTTTTCAGTTGATGCAGGATCGTTTGTTCTGCCTTTCTGTGGAGGAAGCGCTCCGGTACAGGAAGGAACTGTGGCGGTTCGGTTCACAGCAGAATAATCCGGCAGTTCAGATAAGCCCCTATTCACAGGGATATTATCTTCGGACGCCCTATTACGCAGAGGATCATGAAGGGAGATTTTATTACTCCGATCATGTATACGCCGTCGATTTAGTCAACGGAAATATTCATCCGGTACCGGCAGGGAGCCAGACATACGGACTCCGTCCCGCCTTTGCGGTGCCGCAGGCAGAATAGGGAGTACCGTGTTTCTATTCGCAGAACCGTAATATATAGAGACAGCGGGGACGAGAAATCAAGGAAGACAACAAGGGCGGCTCTTAAAAAAGCTCTTTTGAGAATGAAAGCGAGGAGGATACGATGAAGAAAAGAAATCAGGGCATACTCAGGCAGGGGAAAGGGCTGACATCGGCAGTCCTGATAACCATCATGCTTTTAACCGGTTCTCTCCATGGGTTGGCAGCGACAAATGGGTTTACCTTTGAGGACTGGGATACCGTGTACAGCCGGGAATTTGATGGAAGGCGCAAGGAGAACCGCATGACAACTCCGGGAGAGGCAGAGCCGGAAAGGCTAGCAGCGGCATCCGGAAGTGAGATCCCTGCAACAAGTTCCATGGCGCTGTCGGCGGTGGGAAAAAGTTCGCTGGGAGATATCTGGGATAACTGGAACGGGGATTTTTCATTTTTAGACGGAACAGCCGGGGACGGTTCGGAAAAAAAACCGTATCAGATTAAAAATAAAAATCAGCTAATGGGCCTTGCCCAGCTTGCCGCAATGGGAATGCGGGTACAGCCGGGGGAGGGAAACGAAGAAATTATCGGCTCTTATGACGGTAAGCATTTCAGGTTGATGAGCAATATTGATTTGGGAGGAATGGAGTGGAATCCGATTGGATATTTCAGGGATTCCTCTGAGTTTTCCGGCGAGATTACAAATAAATTTTTCGGCAGTTTTGATGGAAACGGCAAAACTATTTCCAATTTCAGACTAAACCGAACTTCCTGGAACAAGGTTGGGTTCTTTGGGGCAATTGAAGATGCTGCGGTTAAAAATCTGACCCTGAAGCCCGGAAAAACAGTATGCGGCCAAAAAGAGGTTGCCATTCTGGCCGGCAGCGCAGTAAATTCAAAAATCACAGGCTGTACCGTATCCGGCAGCGTATCGGCATCCGGAACATCCGGCGGAATTACGGCTGTAATTGAGGGGAGCGATCCGTCCCTGTCGGTAATCGAAAACTGCATATCCAACGTAACAATCGATGTCAACGGAGGAATCGATACATATGTCGGCGGGATTGCCGGGAAGGCGGCTGGCAGCAGTATTGTGGACTGCCGGGTTGAGACGGGGGATAACAGTACCTCCCGGATACAGGGCCGTAATGCAACGGTTGGAGGAATTGCCGGATTCCAGAATGCCTCTGATATTTATAACAGCTATGTATCCGGTACGATTGGCGGAAGCGGCTCCGGTATTGTCGGAGGAATTACGGGAAAGTATGCGTCAGGACGAATGAAGGTGGCACGCTTTGAGGGAATAATCGGCCAGTCGGGAACCGGAGCGGCCGGGCACAGGGGAACCTTTATAGGACATAGGGAGGCGGGGGATTATTTCCGCTATGGCGCGGATGTTGGATTTTTGTTTGCCGACATGGAGAGCAAAATTGCTTTTAACATATGTGGAAGCGGAATTCCGGATGACAATGAATATACGTATTCTGCAAATATTGGGTATTCCCATCCGGGCGATCCTTTCTATACCCTCGTACAGGGCGGAGTATCGAAAAATATATCGGATCAGTACTATTATGAGGTTCTGGAAAAAGGAATTTTATCGATTATTGATGAAGATCACGGCGGTGCCGGTGCAGATGAAGCCGGGTATTCAATCGACCATTTTGCCCCCAACGATGCAGGCCGCCCGACCAGAGGGTATTTAATTACGATTCCCCAGATAGATACAATATCATCAGGAACCTATTATTACGATGTGGCGATGCTGGAGGCGCGCGGAGACGGAAATTATTACCGTGCGGTTAATAAGGGAAAAAGGGGGGCTGTTGCGCCGGGAAAGAGTGTCACGGTAACGACATCACCGAATAATACGGAAGAAGCCAAATTTCAGATGGACGGGGTTCCGACCTATACGGCAGTAGGAGGGGAGAAAGAGACAACTTATAGAAACGGCGGCGAATACACCTTCACCATGCCGGAGGAAAACACGGAGGTGAAAGCCGTGTATAAAAAAGTTGCGGCAAGGGTATCGGTTGTTCCTTCAAATTTTAATATCAGCGTTATACAGGAACGCACAGGCAATAGGAAAAATCCTGTGAAGACGACAAAGGTTCTGGATCACAACGGAAAGCTGATTGCCTCCTACATCAACGGAGCGCTTCAGCAGGGAACACAAATTCAGCCTGTCTTCATTCAGGCTGTTGTTGATACAAACAATGATGTGGCGGACAATTCTGTCAAATGGTCCGTGGATGATCCGGACCTGATTATACTTGCGGCAAATGACGATGAAGACAGGGAAGGGTTCACGAAAAAAAGTGCTTCTGTCTGTGTCAATCTGAATGCGTCCTTCTTTGATGATACAATCCGGAAACTGGAAAAAGAGCAGGCGGACAATGCTTACCGGTACCCGATTCCTGACACCATTTTCGGAGCCGGGCATCAGAACGGAGGCGTGGCCGTTCTGACGGCATCAACCAGACCGGCCGCCAGCTTTGAAGGAAAACCCTGTACCGGTAACTGCCGGATTAATGTCACCTTTCAGATAAAAGATAAAACTTATGTGGCAAATGAGGGGGCGGTCATTGATCAAGAGGAACTCCGGTTTACGGTGACAAGAAGACTAACGGGCGGCCGGAAGAAGCCCGAAGAAAGGATACTGGTAACACCGCCTCAAAACTTGACTGCCTCATTTTCCCCGGACTTTTTTGACAGGAAAGACATCACCTGGTCAGTGGACGATCCTGCCGTTGCTACCGTGGATGGAGAGAACCGGTCCGCCGGTGTCAGTGTCAGGAAAGATGCAAAATGGATTCAGGATATCATGGAGACAGATGACGGCATCCGGACGAATGAGCCTTATGCAGTCCTTGGAGGCTCCGGCAGCAGGGAGGCGAAGGTAACGGTTACAGCGGACGATATGCTGGGAAACCGTCAGACAGCGAATTGCAATATTGTGATAAATTTTGTGACGGAGGATCAGACGGAGGTTTATGCGGAGGGAGTAATTACAGAGCCGCAAACCATGAATTTCGAACTGGAATGTATGAAAAGCGGTAAAAGAAGCAGCCCGGTAATTTCATGGACAGGTGACGGGGAAAAAAAGATAAAAGCAGTTGTGCTTCCGGAAATGGCCTTTAATAAGGCATGCCGTTTTGAGGTCAGCGACGATTCCCTGAAGCTGGACGGCGACGGAACGGTGACGGTTAACAGAAACGCAAAATGGATTCAGGATACGGATAAGACATATCCTTACACAGCCGTTCACACTGCGATTATTACAGCTACAACAGAGGATGGAGGATTCAAGGCAATCTGCAATGCCACAATCCGATATAAACTGTCTGATCTGACATATGGAGGCTCCGGCGGCAAAGGCGGCTCCTCCGGCGGTGGAAGCGGCTCCTCCTCAGGCGTAAGCCCGGGCGGAGGCATTGGCCCTGCCGGAAATGGCCCGGCTGCAGGCACCTCGGCTCCGGCCGGCAGCGTTGTCGGAACCTGGGTTAATACGGCAGACGGTTTATGGGCGTTTACAGCACACGGAAGAACGTATCACAACGAATGGGCCTATGTCCATAATCCATATGCAGGCAGAGAACAGAGCAGCACAGATTGGTTCCGCTTTGATGAAACCGGATATATGGTGAGCGGCTGGTATCCGGATACAGACGGAAATCTGTATTATCTGTGGCCGAAGTCCGATGGAACACAGGGACATATGGTGACAGGCTGGCAGTGGATTGCCGGAGCAGACGGTCTGGAACGCAGATACTATTTTAATCCGGAGCCGGATGGAACGAGAGGTGCGCTCTTGAAGAACACGACGTTACCGGATGGGAACCAGGTGAATGATAAGGGGGAATGGACGGTGGAAGGAGTGATTCAAGTCAGAGTTCCTGGTATTTCGGTATAAATAAGAATCAGGGAAAATTCTCAAAATAGAGAAGCTGCAGAGCAGTGTGGGTGTAACTCCCACTTTCCCATTTATCAACGCAGCAAAATCGATGCACATTGACAACTGAATAGAGATTACACGGTTGATGATAGCAACAAATGATGGGCGGCTAATGGCACGGCGGCCGCCCCTAAAAACTATGGAGGAAACGATAAGGAAAATTTAAGATGAACCAGAGCGTTAAATGAAAGGCAGATAAAGTAAAAAGGAAAACATAATTGATTGTCATAGATGATAAAGCATGATAAAATAACCGTGTGTAAAAGCAAAGAAGACAGAGGATAGATTCCGATGCTCCTTCGGAAATGTACGAAGGAGGAAATGACCATCGCCCGAGAATCGAGTGCTGACGGAAATCCTCGTCCGGTTGTCCGTTGTGTGGATGCATATTACGAAGACTGCACCTTTTATGTTGTTACATATGGAAAATCAAACAAAATGTTACAAATAGAGCAAAATGCAGAGGTTTCAGTTGCTCTCTCCTCGGAGATGTTTACTGCTATCGGAGTAGGTAAAAACCTTGGTTGGGTACTTGAGCCCCAAAACACTGAAATAAGAAAAAAACTTCGTTCAGCTTTTGCGGACTGGTATGATATGGCGAACAACGAAAATGATGAAAATTGCTGTATTTTAGCAATTTATCTTACAAAGGGGACCTTGAATATTAACCATTGGGAAAAATTATATCACCTGGACTTTGTGAAGAAGACGGATATGAAAGATGGGGGATTTTCTAACAAGACTCTGAATTTCAGAAATTAATAATTAAATTTTAAGGTCATTTAGCATAATTCGCCTTATTAATATGCAAGGGGATTTTTAAGCGTTTTTTTTGCTTTCAGTCAACAAAAAAGCGTGTTGATTATAAATGAGAAGGAAAAAATAATATGATAAATAACAAATACAAAATAATTGTTTCGATGTTTACCACAACAATCATATCAGCAGAAAGGGTGTATGCGGAGATTTCTCTGAAGAATTCCAATACTTAGCTAAATTCGTAGGCTTAGAATGTGAAGTATACACACCTTCATATTTACATCAGGCTTGTTTATTAAAAATTAATGGTCAATGGTTTGCAACCGACCCGACCGGTACAGATCCTTTTCTATCTAACGGGAAAACATATAAACAGAAAAGAATCGGTATGCATTGGAATCGGATGCTAAACGAGAGAAGTATTTCGCAGAGAATCCGGATAGTTTAGTAACGATAATTGACTTGATAAATCAAAAAACAACAGCCGGTCTAATTACTGAAGCTGATTGGGCAAGAATTAATCCTATGGAAGCAGAACTGGATAGAAAACTATCAGCGGAATAACCGTGTTACAGGGTGGTTGGCCTTCATCTTACATAGGTGATGCAGATGAAATTTGACTTCAAGGATTTGATGACATTTGGACTTTTCATCTTGGCATTGCTAACGTTCGTTTTTACGTTCGCTAGATAAATGCTTTAAACCATAGAAAAACCACCCTCTAAACTTTGGCGAGTTAGGGTGGATTTTCTACTCAAATATCTGGCCAACCACTTTGTGGGCGGTTATTCCTTTTGTATGTATATTATAACTCAATTGATGTTATGATTCAAGAATAAGTTTTATTATAGAATAATTTTTAATGCCTTCAACCGGCGCTCTGAAAAGAACGTGGGTTGAAGGCATCTTTTGTTTGAGGTAATTAGGAGAAGAAAAAAGATGAAAAAAGTTAGTATGTGGAAAGAGAGAGGAAAGAGAGCAACGTCATTGTTTTTGTCAGTCATGTTGTGCCTTATGACATTTTTTCCCTACCTGTCGTCATTACAGGTGCAGGCCGCAGAAAAGGATACAGTAACATTAACCACCGCGCATGGCGATTTTGGTGGCACTCATAAGCTTTATTGTATCGACAAAGGAGGGCTTGCCATTTGGGGAATTGCTGATGATGGAGATGTATACAAGAAGCATAGGCCGTCAGAAGCAGAAGTACCTTTGTCGAAAAAAGAACAAGAGTACATATTTTGGGGAATTCTAACTCTTCAAGCATCATTAGGGGTTAAGAAAGCAAATAGTATCATTAACATAATTAATTCTAATGCTCCAGCGCAAGGAAAAATTCAAATAAGAAAGTATGTAACAGAGGAAGATTTAAAGGCGTTGATTTATAGCTTTAGCGTCCGAGATAAGTATTCATGGCTGGAATATGTTGCTGCTCATACCGAGGAGTATTTGAAGATGGGAGGACTCCTTGGTGGCAGTGGTGGTTCCACTCAAAGCGGGAAAAAAGTTCCTGATATAATTGCCGACAGCACCTCTCTTACAACCGCCTATCAAATCAACCGTTCTGATTTTACTATACACTTTGATGCGGGTGGAGCTGATGCAGATTTTATTCAAAAGGTTCCAATTGTATTCTCAAATGACAATGGTGCAACATATAAACCAGAGCCGACAGATGGATGGAGCTATACAAAGACATCAAACAGCATTACCTTTTCAAATCCAAACCCTCAACCTCCCAAAGCATTAATTAAATTTGAAGTAGAAGGAACGGAGTATGCCAGCACGGGCGGTGCTTATGTATCAGAAGAAGCTCTATTTGATGAGTGTCTACAAATATGGGAATGTATTACCTGTTCGGGAAGACATGGTGGGGGAACTCCTCCATCCACTCCACCTTGGCAACATCAACGAATGGTTTGGCTGGAAATTGATACTGTACCAATAGTGTTTTACGCTGCCCTTGCCGGCGAACCGGCTGTTAGTGCGGCTGGAGGAGGAATCACTTTCCAGGTTTTTCGCCATGAGGAAGAGTTTAAATCCACGTATAACACACAGCTTTATAAATATGATTATGAAACCGGCCAGCCGCTGGAAAATGCGAGATTTGTCCTGTTTGAGCGGTTTGATGATAAAGGAGAAATTGACACCGAAAAAGATGGCCCGGTACATATTTACGAAGGAGGAGAACCGTACGCCAGCTATCACAAGGATAACCCTGTCATTTGGTCCGGCTTTCGGAATGTTGGTTCTGTGGTGACAGATGCAAACGGACATGCAGCACAGACAATAACCCACGGCTATCACTATGACAAGACATTCTGTGATGGTCATCCGGCTCCCACCTTTGTTCCGGTACCCGAACCGGAAATCGAGGAAGAGGAGGAATTAACGGCTTTTGCGGAGGATGACGACGAGGGCGGCGGGATTTTAAACGCCGAGGAAATTGAAGCAGCCAAAACAGTGAACCGGGAATTAGCCCAGGCATGGCTTGACTGTGTGTCAGACTGTGAAGAACAGGCCTCCGGGAATTTTGAGGGAGTACATTTCCATTGGCTGATGTCCGATGTAGACCAGGGGGAAATTACAAACATTGCAAGTTCAGGCGGAGACGAGGGCAGCACTCCGGACGGTGGAAATACAACAGAGCCGGATTCCGACACAGCATATGAAGAATCAGGCTGCTATCAGGACATGCAAGAAACATATGAGAAGTTTATATCCTTGAAATACAGTTACGCCTATACGGAGTTTCAGGCAAGGGATGGTTATATCCGGCACGATCTTCATGTTGACGATCTCCCGGTGGAAATTATTACAACCGATTCATCGGAGGCCGGTGCAAATGCATTTTTTGCCGGCGGGTACAGTAAAAAAGAAACGCTGGAAAGCGGAGCAGCCGGATATTCTAATCGAACTGCTGTAACAGAGAAAACGGAAGAAAAGAAAGAGGTCGAACCGATTCGTAAGAATGTGGCGAAGCAGCTTTTTCAGGAAGCTGCAACGACTGTCCAGGACATTGTGACGTATCTTACGCCTGAAGCTATAACAGATGAAAACGAAATTGAGTCAGCAGAAGAGCAGGAGAAAAAAACTTCCAACAGAAAATCTGCACCGTCTACCCCCGTATTTCAGTTTATTGATGAAGATGAGAAAAATGATATACAGGCAGCTACACCATCACAGGCAGCTACACCATCACAGGCAGCTACACCATCACAGGCTGCTGCACCATCGGAGGCAGCCACCCCGTCAGAAGCAGCATTTCAATGGTTCCATGCGGCATCTTCATTCAGAAATCCCAACGTCAGGGAAATGGAGACAATGAGGCGGGAGCTGTTTTGGCCGGCTTATGAGGAGGCACTGGCCGCAGAGAGCAGTGGAGCCGGCGCGGATTATGGGCCGGATGGTAATTACAGTCACTGCAATAATGCAGATCGGGAAGGAAATGCCTGGAGGATTTACGATCACCGGACAGAAGGGGAATTTCATATTAACAAAAAGGATATTGATTTGGCTTCCGGTGAATCAGCTAATTACAGCGCATATGGGGATGCTCAGGGGGACGGAACGCTGGAAGGAGCGGTCTACGGTTTGTTTGCAGCGGAAGATATTTCCCATCCGGACGGAAAGACGGGAGTGGTTTACCGGTCAAACAACCTGGTTGCGATCGCAGCAACGGATAAAAACGGAGATGCCTCTTTTCTTGCCATCACGGAAGCGCCGGGCCGGGCCTATGATTATCAAATGGGAGCTGTCGTTGACACCGGCGACGGGTGGAGGGAGAAAGCGCCAAAGAATCTCTACCGGTCGGAGCGCTCTTATGATGATTATTCAGAGGACGGCCAGTACCGGAGACAATATACAGACAATGAAGCGGACAATGGAAATTGCTGGATCGGCCGGCCCCTTCTGATGGGGGACTATTATGTCAAAGAGCTGTCCCGTTCCGAAGGATATGAGCTGTCAATCGGAAACCGGGCCAATGATATAACAAATTTCGGACAGGATTTAGAGGTAAAGGCCCCGGAAGAAGCGAAAGGGCATGCAGTTGTTACACAGCAGCTGTTTGCCGATGAGCAGACATCCGATGATGGAACCGGAGCCAGGCCGAATGACTTGTACTTTGCGGCCCGTTCAAAAGATACGAAGGAGCAGAAATATGATATTGTCCTGTCCGGCCTTCCGAAAGGCGCTGAGTTCTATCGCAGAGAGGAAGGAACCAGACAGATTGAGGTACAGGTGGGAACCGGAACGTATGAAAAAGTCCTGTTGACCAATCCGGATGGAAGTCCCCGGTATATCCGCGCAGAAAACGATCACCAATATTTGAAATATAATCCGGATGGAAGTCCAATGATGAAAGAGGTGCCAATAAATTATGTGGCCGAACGGTTCCGGCAGGTTACGGTCCGGCCACTGGACAAAGCTCTTATACAGGCCGTTCTAAATAAGGCCGATGGGGGAATGACGGAAGACGAAAATCAGTCGATGCTAGTTGAAACATTTACTTCCGGAAATCTTTTATTTGTGAAAGGGAAAGTGGAAAAGGCACTGAGAAAAAACGGGAAGTCAACGCCGGGAAGACCCCTGCCGGGCGGAGGCTATCGTTATTCCACGATCGATACCGGTGAGTTTGATACCGGGGTGCGGCAAGGAGAGGAGGATCGGTACGGATTGTCTGGAGTGACTCCGGGGAGCCAGGCTGCATATACGGTTTACGGTTCCCCTGTGCGGCGGGTCGCCATTGCAGGCCAAAGGCCGGATGGAACCGCCCTTACCGTGGGTGATGCCATACTTTCAATCCTGAACTATTACGACAACAATCCGTTTTACAGCTATGGAGGAATCGATGCAGTTGAGGCGTCTGGCTTTGATTACATATTCACCGTGTATGCCGGTGTCGTTGGAAAGCCGGAAAACTTTATGGTTTTAGGAAATGATCTGGTGGCGGACAGTATTATTTATCATGCAGTGCCCCATATTCCGGGTGACAGTTCACTGCCGCCGAGATACATTTATGCGGCATATTCCAATAATCCGGATTACGCAGCGTTTGGTATGTATGAAGATTACCGGGAGGGGGCCGGCGGTTCTGCGGCCCTTGGAAGCGCCACTCTGATAACCGATGCCGTTGCGGATCGAGACGGGAACCTACAATCAAAAACAGTAAAAGAAAATGTCTATTATCAGAGCGGGGAATTAGTGCGGGACAGCAGCGGAGCATTGATCCGGGCGTTTGAGTACCGGGAAGTCACAAGCACAAAGCTGCAGGAGGTACAAGATGTTAAGTGGCAAAAGGTACCGGCAGAGCGGATGGCGGATGGAACGTATGTCCTTCCGGTAAATGCAGCTTATACCGATTCCTACGGGACTGCACATACGAACGCCGGTCATGACCAGACAATAGAATTCAAGGCTGTTCTGAAGGAAAAAGAGGTAATTTTATCAGCGGCAGACGTTTCCGTTTTAGGAGCCGGTTTTGTTGCCGGACGTCCGATGAACAGCGCAAGCTACTATGTGCATGTAAAGCAAGCCAGAGCAAAAGCATACCTGGATTATCAAAATATGAACCTGGTGGGAGATAACACCTACGTGCTTCTTACAAGTCTGGCATATCCCGGACAAGAAAAGCTTTATCAGGATGGCGGAACAAGGGAGCAGACGGCCCAGGTATTTGAACGGGCAATCCGCCAGAAGATTAAAATTGTGAAAGATATTCAGACAACGCCGGAAGGAACTTATGCGCACAATACCAATGCCGATGCAGGCCATCAGGACCGTTTCACAGACGGGCCGGGAGGAAGGGCGGAAAACGCATCAAAACTTCCGAATTTCCGTTTTAAACTATATCTAAAATCAAATCTGGAAAGACTGTACCGGGATGAAGCTGGAGGAATAGTGTGGCTCGATCGGAATGGAAACGAGGCAGATATAACAAATTACCGAAAAGCTTATCCGGTAAAAGAACCGTATGCCGGTGTGCAAAAATTCTACACGAAAGTGCCGCACAAGGAAAATTCCCTGACCGCGGGTTCTATCAATAACAATGTATGGAAAGAAGCCGTCACCGTGAATGAAAGCCTGTATCCTTATGAGGAGAACAAAATGATCGGGGAAAATCAGAACCCGGGTTATACCAGACTGCTTGAAACGACAACCAGGACAATGGAGGATGGGGACGGTCAAACGAGAGAGGTGGAAAATTACAATTATGATAAGTTTTTTGATGCTCTCCAGACTGCCAATCATGATAAATGGGACAGGAAGGATAACGCAAGCACCTCCCATAAGCCATTTGCCTTCATCCGGGAATTAATATTCGGGACAGCCGGCGGGGAAAAAGCATACCCGGCAGTTCACAATAATTCAGAGACGGAGAACCGGGTGAATACATCTGAAGCGGCCAGGGAGAATGCAAAGCGCTCTGATGCGGTACGCCAGTTCGCCATTACATGGTATCTGGATGGTGAAGTGAAAAAGATAACGGAGGATAACGGAGGCGGAGAGAGCCAGGCGGCCGGAGCCGGTGAAACCTATCAGGAGGAAATTTATGATAAGGCGCTGCTGCAGGCCATTTTGAAAGCAGAAAATTACCTGAAGCCGTTTTTCACTTATGATTTGGACGAAATCTATTCGATTGCCTGGGACAGCGAGACGGATGGGGGAAGCGACAAAGATCGGACCACCCTGGCGGCCGATACACTCCGGGAAACAGCCGGAAACGGCCTTGAAACATCAAAGGACGGATATTTCTATGGTGTGTCGAAATATCTGCCATATGGGGCGTATATTGCGGTGGAGCAGCAGCCGTACAGCGCCGGACTGGGAGACTTTTACAATAAACATTATAAGACAGATAAACCGAAGGAAATCGTTCTTCCGGCTCTCTATGAAGACGGCGGCAATTTGGTATCACCGGAAAAATTTTGTGATATATATCAATACACCGGTACGTATACGCCGGAAAATTTACAAAAGAAATACCATATCAGGATGAACGAAGAGTGGTCGGCTGCGCATACAGGCGATTTGAGAGACTATGTGATACGGGCACACAATCGTGACGGAGATTTTGAAGTATATAAATATGGGCTGGCTGCAGATAAGCTGACGGGAAAAATAGCCTATCCGGGCGGCGATTACAGTTATCAGGGATTTACAGTCACTCAGGAAGCATTCGATCCATACAAGGATGTTTACGAATGTGAGAACACAGCCAGTGATTACCGGAGCAATCAGAAAGTAGAAAAATATTATCACTACGCATCGCTTTCTGAACAGGCTGGAACAGCCGATGATGTATTCTTTCTGCATGGTCCGGCCGATGATGACAACAATCCGTCCGGTTTTTATTTCAAGGATGGAGTAAAAACCATCACCGGCGTACGAACCGGATATGACGGCCTTTATTTTGCTGCGCTGGTTCCATGGTCAGTGACAGAGCCGGCAGATGCCGAAGAATACAGTGCGGCCGCATTTTCCGGTTACGCAGATGGAAAATACCGCAATGCGTTCTATACTTCCCGGCTCAGGATAGAAAAACTGGATTCCGAGACAGGGGAAAATATTCTGCATGACAGTGCAATATTTGCCCTTTACAGTGCAGACCGTGAAGATGCCGGAAATAGCAACGGCCGGGTGAAATTCTATGAACAGGATACGGTAATTTCCGGGAGTAAAGAATTTTTGGAGGCGATGGGAGCGAATAATATCACACCTTTTGCCAGACCTTCGCTTCCCTGGCAGGTTCCCTATAACGGAAAATATTATGGGACCGTCCCCGCCGGCACGCCAGTCTGTAAGGAATCGGAGATGATTATTATGACCGATGCGTCAGGAGAAAAGACAGGGCAATTTAAGGCTTATACCACCACGAAAGACAGAGGAAAAGCAAACGGCAGCCAAAATGTAGGATATCTGGAGACACCGCAGCCTTTAGGAGCCGGCTGCTATGTGCTTTGTGAGATTAAAGCGCCGGCCGGTTACGTCCGGAGCAAGCCGGCTGCAATTGAAATTTACTCCGACGAAGTTAATTATTACTTAGACGGGGAACGGGATAACCGGGTGGCAGCGGCGCTTTATGAGGAAGCAGTTACCGGAACACTCGATACCGGAGATGTGGCGAGGCTGTATCTGAACAATACTCCGATCCGCCTGGAAATGACGAAAGCGAAACCGGATGAGGATAAGGTGAAATATGAATTGAACGGCCGCCTGGAGGGCAGTATTACGGAGCTGAAGGGCCGGTATGGTTTGGAGAACCTGGAATTGGCCTGCAACAGTTCCGGGGCGTATCTGGGTTATGGCTGGAAGAAGGGGTTTCTGGATGCGCTGAAGGCAAAACAGGCCGCCGGTGAGAAAATTGAGATTTTATATGAAGATGGCGTTTTCACCGGGAAAGCATGGCTGGAAAAGCAGTTGAATACGGCCGGTGACACGAACCGATATCTTCCGGGTGCGGTGATGACGCTCTATGATGCCATTGAGGTGAAAGTAAACGGAGACAGTGAAGATTTCCAGTTTGACGGTGTGAATGTAGAGCGGGATCGGTATGGAAATGTGATGAATATGTATGTGCAAAAAGGGTTCGCCGGGACACAGATTAAATTCGTGCTTGATAAGACAGAGCCGGGCAGTGACGGACTCACGGATTTTGAGCATTACACCTATAACGATCAGGAGGATGACAAGGGAGAGGGCACCTGGAGCTATAAAACCGTAGAACGGGAAAATACGGATATTCTTTACTATGATCTGGGCGGCCTGGAGGTGTTGACGGAGGAAAAAGGCATTCAGTACGGTTATGACAAAAATGCGCGGAAGATACAGGCTAAAAATGGCGAACCAATCTATGGATTAAAAAACGGAACACCGTTTTTAGAGATTATCTGCCCCAATTATGAGGAACTAAAATATAACGAAAAGGATCACGTTTTTGAAAAGGTTCCGGCGGGGACAGAAATGTTTCACCTGGATGCAGACAAGAACCGGGACAGCCGGACTGCGCCGTACACAGGGATGGCATATGTGGAGGCGGATGACGGGAGGATTATGGTGTGGCCGGTCAGGATTTCAAAAGATGAATACGGCAATGTCATTGCCAGGGAAAAGATTACGACCAGCCGTATTGCCACGATAAACGCCGATACAAAAGACGAGTTTACAATCGGAACCTATAAGGACGGCGCGTTCCGTAAAGTGATGAATCCAGTGTTGAATGGTCACGGACAGCCCGATTACTATCAGAAGTCGGAAGAGCTGTACTCAAAGGGCAGGCCCGTCTATGACCGCGACGGGGATTATGTCCGGTACCGGTATGACGATAAATTGAAAGCCTACAATGACAATGCCTGGAGGATTGAAACAAACCGGGATTTACTGGATATCGGCGCAGAACCGGAACAGGCGGGGGACGACCGGCCGCTGAACCGCCGCCAGGGAGAGAGTTATATTATTCCCAATACCTGGATAACAGGGGAAGCGGCCCCGGACGATCCGTTCCGAAGTGATATGACAGACGGACAGGTGGATGTACTCAAACGCGTACCGGCGGGGCTCTACATTCTGGAGGAATTGAAAGCTCCCAAAGGCTATGTAAAGGCAATGCCTAAAGGACTGGCGGTTGAGGACGGTTCTGAAATCCAGAAGGTGAAGATGACCGACCGGCCTGTCAGCGGATACTTTGAAAAGCTGGATGCCCCGGAGTCTTTCCGTGTCAGGGTCATTGACAAGGATCAGGTCCTGGAAGAAACGCAGTTCAGGACAGAAGGAAAAGCCGGTTTTTCATACGGCGGCGTGGCAGGGGCCGGACTGGCCCTGTACCGTGCCAGACGGAACGGGCCTGAAGGCATTGGCAATCAGTTTTCCGGGTACCGTCTGGAAAAGGCGGAAGAAACGCCTGCAAGCTGGACGGCACTCGATGAACAGAACCGGGAACAGACGTTTACAGCCCAATGGGTGACAGGCGCGGCGCCCCTATATCTGGAGGCCATCCCGAAAGGCTTATATATACTGGAGGAGACGGATACCCCGTCCGGTTATGTCGCTTCGTCGATGGGAATTGAGATCCGGGAGAATGAGGGGCTGCAACACTTTGTACTTCCGAACGATCATACGAAATTGGAAATTTACAAGTACTTAGAGACGGACGGCGGCAGACTTCCGGTTGCCAACAGCAATCCCGCAGAATTTGCCCTTTACGATGCGGAAAATAATCTGGCAGACGAGTGGACAACCGATGACTGCCGCGAATATACTTCGGTTGTCGACACATCAGGATACAGGAAGACGGGGATTTCCGATACAATCAGAAAATTCTTTAACCCGGGCAGGCAATTGTCGCCCAGCGGTTTTACCTATAATTATGAGGAAATGTTCAGCCGATATGGAACCGGATTTGACAGCCTGTCGTGGGAGACGGAGCGTCTGGCAGTGAGAGCTTCCGCTTCGGACAGAGTGTTCCGGACATCGGACGGTTTTAAGATCATTTTGGAGGAGGACACTCTGATTTTCCAGGAGGGAATGGAACCGCGGGACAGGGAGGGCTTTATCAGAAGCTATTCAAATGATGAGAATGCCCTGACGGTTGGATGGCTGGCACAGAGATCGGCAAAGCGTATATCCTCCGAGAATACGCAGAAGAACGAATCAGTGCGGCAGATATGGGAGACAGATACAGGAAAACAGATTTTGATATGCGCAGGGAAGAACATGACACCGGAGGGAACGGGAGGATATGTTTATGATTATAAGTTTAACTATAAAAAGCTGGAATCCGGACATTTTCCCAATGCGGTGAGCTATGACACCCCTTCGGGAAACCACCGGTTCGACTATATACCGCGCGGCCGCTACAGGTTGGCGGAACTGAAGGCTCCGGACGGCTTTGAGAAGGCGGAGGACAGAATCCTTGACGTGGAAGAGACAGCGGACATCCAGCTATACTCCGTAAAGAACAAGCCACTCTATCTTTATATTGATAAGGTTTCTGAAGACGGAAAAAGTCTGGCGGGAGCAGAACTGGCCCTGTACCGTTCGGACAGCAGCGGGAATTTCATAAAGGAAAACCAATACCTGGAAGATACCTGGATTTCGGGGGAAGAGGGCTTCTATACGATGAAGGATTACTACGATGGAACGATACCGGATGGGTTTCTGGCCGGGGAGATGAAGCCGCGCCGGATTGGTTTCCTTACGGAGGGGATTTACTATTTAGCAGAGCATAGAGCGCCGGAAGGCTTTGCACGGATGGAACCGCAGAGAATAGAAATCCCCGGAGACAGGACGGAGAATGGAATCCTGCGCGTTACCGCCAGGAACCGCCTGAAGAAAGGGAAAATAAGGATAGAGAAAGAGGCATCGGACAGTGGAAAAGAACTTCCGGGAGCAAAGTTTGAAGTGAAAAACTGTAATACGGGAGAGATTTATTCCATTGTAACCGACGAAAAAGGATGCGCAGAACTGACCGGGCTGAGGACAGGGGAAGTAAGAGACGGAAAATGGATTCCGGATAAATACACCATAAGGGAGCTGGCTGCTCCGGAGAAATATGCCCTGTCACCGACGATACAAACCTTCTATTTCGACGGCAAGGAAGACGGGGAGACACTCGCTTTCAATTGGCAGGTGAAAAATGAGCCGACTGACATCGGCATATCCAAGTCGGATTTTTATACCGGCGAATTTGTTGCAGGAGCGAGGCTGGCTATTTACCAGGCGGCCGAAGAGGACGGAAAATACATTCCGTTTGGCGAACCATGCGAAGAGTGGGTTTCCGACGGGACGAGACACAGAGTCAGAGGAAAATTGACGGCCGGAGGCGTTTACTTCCTGAAAGAGCTTAAAAGCCCTGCCGGGTATCTGAAGGCGGAGCCTGTTCTGTTTGTTCTCTCGGACGACGGCAGGAAAATCAGCAGTATCCATGAACAGGAGCGTTCGGTAAACCTTAAGACGGCCGAGCTTTTTCAGGATGCGGTGGAGGAAGTATCCATTCAGGGAAGAAAAGCGGTGAAGACAGAGGTCTGGCTTACCCGGATTGGGACAGAGAAAACGATAGTGGTCCCCTCTTATCAGACTGCGCCCCTGACGGCAGACGACGGCATTGAGCAGGATGCCCTGTATGAGGAAAAAGAAATTACTTTCTTTACCGATCAGAATTCCAGAATCACCCGGCGTCTGGTATTCAGAATGAATCTGGATGCAGCCGGGGAATACAGGCCAAGTCTTAGGACGGCAGAAAAGACGGTCCTGAAGGCTGAGACATCAAGCGGAGGGCTGCTTGAGGAATGGGAGGTTGAAAACAGAGAGGGATTCGGGTACCGGCACATCATCTGCAACCCTGAATACGAAGAAAAGAACAATATCAAAACCGTGGGTGATAACGGAAAATATGGAGCGGCAGTCATGCCGGATACGGTTATTAAATACGAAATTACCTGCAAAAATACGAAGAAAGAGAAAAGGGATATCAAAGTTACGGCATATTTGGATCCCCAGACTGAGTTTATGCCCGCTAATTCTGAACCGGAGTGGAGGGAAGATGAGCAAAGCGCCGTCGGGATGACATTAAAGGGAGTTCTTCCCGGAGAAGAAAGAAAAATCATTCTGACCGCAGCGGTGAAAAAGGAGGCAAAAGAGAAAATCGTTTGCAGGGCACAGATAGACAATGCCGCATTCTTACAGGAAAACCCGGTTGCGGGGGAAGGAAGCCTTTCTGTGGTGAGTTGTCTGTCGGGAACTGCGGCCGGGCAGCTTAAAGGCCGGGAATGGCAGTACAGGCTGGAGTTGTGTGATGAGACAGGTATGCAGTTAAAAGGCAGCTTTCCTTATACCGGCGACAGAGAGGGGGTATTCAAAAGCGGCGGAGTTCTCACGTTGGGAGGCGGTGAACACGTGGTGCTCACCGGCATCCCATGGAATACAAGATACCATGTGGAAGAAATTACGGAGGCGGAACCAGACGGCAGAGCCGAATTTAACACAGAAGGAACAACCGGGCGGAAAGCGGCAAGCGCGGTATTCCTGTATAAAATGAATGATGGCTCTGTCAGAGAGCTGTTAAAAAAGGGAGACGCCTTCCATTTGACAGAGGTAACCTGTTATTCGGACGGAGAAGAGCTTGTCACAGGAAAGACAACATTTCTGCTGGATGAATCCGCCTCGGCAGACGGGCTGGATATGAAAGATCAGCCGGTCCGTGTTCTCTTTGGCAAAACGGAGGTGAATGGTGTGGACGAGCTTCCCGGCGCCCATTTTCAATTGAAGAATGAGAGCGGGACAATCCTTGATGAGTGGATATCCGACGGACAACTGCATGAGACATCGGCTTTACTGGAACCGGGAAAGACCTACTGCCTGACTGAAATAAGTCCGCCGAAGGGATATTTAAGGGCAGAGGATCTCTTTTTTACGGTTTCTGAAGACGGCGCCGATACATTAATCAGAGTGAGTGACAGGCCCACCAGGGTGGATGTCTCTAAAATCAGCGCAGAGACAAAAGAAGGGCTGTCAGGAGCAGAGCTGGAAATTACCGATGAAAGCGGCATCCGGATAGAAAAGTGGGTGTCGGATGGAACCGCCCATGTGCTGAAAGGGAAACTGGAGGCCGGTAAAACCTATATTCTGCGGGAAATTACCGCGCCTGCCGGGTACAGAACGGCGGAACCGGTGACCTTCACAGTGTCAGAAGACGGCAGCATGGATCAGGTCGTAATGATGGACGTTCCCACCAGTGTTTTAATAGAAAAGATTGGCCTGGAGGCGGATGGAACGACGGAGACGGGCTTTCTGGGAGGCGCGTTAATACGGATTGAGGATAGGAGAGGACGAGAAGTATACCGGTTCCTCAGCCGGGATGACGCTGCGCATGAGGTCACGGGGATCCTGAAGGAGGGAGAGACTTACACGGCTATAGAGGAGGAAGCGCCATATGGCTATGAGAGGGCGGAGCCAGTGAAATTTACGGTTTCTGCCGGAGAAGAGAAGATTACGGTCAGGATGAAAGACAGAAAGAAGCCTGAAAATCCGCCGGATAAAACAGGTAAGGACAGTGATTTGACTGTAATCCTCCATAAATACGACGGGGTCACGATGAAAGGCCTGCCCGGAGCCGAATTTGCCATCTATCACGGGGACGGCCGTTTCTTAAAAAATGTATCCACAGGAGACGGAGGACGTGTGCGGCTTGAACTGCCCGGGCCGGGAACCTATATTGCGGTGGAAATAAAAGCACCACAGGGATACGGCCCTTCTCCGGACGAATATCAATTTACCGTAACAGGAAACGAGGGCACAGTAAAAGAAATTCAGATTCCGAATTACCCGTTGTCAGAAAAGGCTGGTTTAATTACGGTTCATTATGACAGAAATCTGAAAGGGACAGGCAATATATTCCTTAAGAGGAAACGGCTTTCTCCGCTGGCTCCGGCCGGAGACAGCGGCGGACGGGCCGGGGAGCTGATTTTGGCAGTTCTCCTTTTATGCGGAACAATTATGCTGTGGTCAAGGAGAAACAAAAGGAGCAGGGAGGATAAAAAAGAATGAGAAAAAGGACAGGTAAAAAGATATTTTCTGCAATAGCAGCCTGTCTGCTTGCCGTGACGGGGAATTTCCCCGCCATGGCGGCAGAGATAAAAAAGGTCAGGCTCAGGCTTACGGCCGAAGACTTCGATGAAAGCGGAAGGCCGGAGGCAGAGTTTCAGACAGACAGTGAGGCTTACGAAGTCAGCGGCATTGAAAAAAATGAGGAGGATATTTATGAGGTGGAACTGACGGCACTAGAGGGAAATGAATTTGCGGTTATGACCCAGTCGGATATCAGGCTGACCGGCATCAGGGCGTCGTGCAGCAGGGCAGTCAGAAAGAACGGAAGAGGGACGCTGAGCCTGTCCGTCAAAGCGGAAGGACTCTGCGATGTAACCGGAGAAATCGGGAATGCCCGGTTTCGGGAAACAATGGCAGAATGGGACAAAGCAGACAATGCATATGCCTATATGGTTCTTCTTTACAGAAATTCAAAACGGATAGGCCATCCCCATAAAACCCAGGGAACCACCTATGATTTTTCACCGCTGATGCGGGAACGCGGAATTTATCATTATAAGGTTTATCCCCTTTCCATCAATGATAAAAAGGGGATTCCGGTGGAATCGGAATGGCTGTCCCTGGACGAAGACAAGGCCGGTAAGAACCGTATGGAATACGCAGACAGGGATGAGAACCAAAGCGGCTGGGAGCTTTGTGAGGAGGGATGGAGATACTGGCTGAAGGATGGGACATTTCCTCAGGATAACTGGATGTATCTGGATGAAAACTGGTATTATTTTGACGCAGACGGTTATATGGCGGCAGACAGAACAGCTATGAAAGAGGGACGGCTTTGCTGGCTGGATTCCTCCGGACTGCTCAGTGAGGGGGAGGAGGTCCCAGACGAGTCATAAGGCTATTGGTCACAGGAACATGGGGATTTAACTGAGGTTTGGAGGACGCGTCCGGAACAGACCATGTCCGGTGTGGTGAGGAGGATGGCTGAGTCTTCCGTCCCTGGTTGAAGGTTGTCGTGAGGGGGGAATCCGGT
>OLPX01000137.1_pt1 | contig 83820 bp, 80 predicted proteins | sample 1672491 | NCBI WGS metagenome assembly OLPX01 (sample SAMEA3136692, study PRJEB25190) | human gut metagenome | biome: human gut; feature: human-associated habitat; material: faeces | place: Austria | collected 2013
ACTGGCAGAAAAAAATTATATTTTTTTGATTGTCTACTTGACGGGAAGCAGTTCAGAGTGGCTGTGCAGGGGATTTTTTATGATTGCCAAACTTGCATATTAGAAAAGTGAATAGGCGTTTCGATTATTTCACATCCTGATATCTGGTTGATAAACTAGGACAAAATATCAGGAAAGGGATGATCGAAATGTCTCAGACAGGGAATAACATTGGAAAATATGTGCAGAGGGAGAGGAAGAAAAAAGGGATTACACAGGAACAGCTTGCAGAGTACACGGGGATTTCGTGGAGTGCCATCAGCCGTTTTGAGACAGGGCAGAGCATGTTAAGCGTGGAGCGGATTTTAAAAATTGCTGCGGTGCTGGACATCGGAATCGAATCCATTTTCTGCGACTATGTGAAGACGATGCCCGACTTGAGCGACGAGACGACGCAGGAGATTTTTAAGCTTCTCAGCATCTGCGGGGAACACGAGAAGCGGTACCTGCTGGAAAACTTAAAGCTTGTGATGGAACATCTCCACAACGCCTGAGAGGCAGGCGGCGCCTTCCGCATTTTCCGGCCGGAAATCCGGTTGACTTTCCGGCAGCAAGACACTATAATAAGTAAGAAGTTCCGCGCCAAAAGGCCGCGGAAGACAAAGGATACAAAGACGCCAGGGCGGTGTTGGGGGCTCTCAGCACCGCCCGTTTTTTGAAAAGCGGGCCATGTCCCGGAAAGGAATCGGAATTTTGGAAGAAACAGTTCGTCTGAATAAATACTTAAGCGACGCTGGAGTCTGCTCCAGAAGGGAGGCAGACAGGCTCATCGAGGCCGGGAAGGTGCTTGTGGACGGCGCTGTGGCAGAAATGGGCATGCGAGTGCGCCCGTCCCAGAAGATTGTCTGCGACGGAAAAGCCGTGAAGGGAAAGGACAGGCCGGTTTTCCTTGCAGTCAATAAGCCGAAGGGGATTGTCTGCACCACCTCCGACAAAGACCGCGCCGAAAACATCATCGAGTTTTTAAAGTATCCCGTCAGGGTCTACCCGGTGGGGCGCCTGGACAAGGACTCGGAGGGGCTTCTTCTCCTCACGAACCAGGGGGATATTGTAAATAAGATCCTGCGCGCCGGGAATGCCCATGAAAAGGAATACGCCGTGGCCGTGAACCGGCCGGTGACGGAAGAATTTCTAAAGAAGATGCAGGAGGGCGTCTGGCTTGACGACCTGGCCGTTTTAACGAAGCCCTGCCGCGCATGGAAGACTGGCCCCCACACGTTTCACATCGTTTTGACCCAGGGCTTAAACCGCCAGATCCGGCGCATGTGCCGCGCCCTGGATTTCCATGTGATGAATTTAAAGCGTGTGCGGATTATGGACATCAAACTGGGAAACCTAAAGAGAGGGGAGTACCGGGAGCTGACAAAGGAAGAGCTTTCCGGGCTTATGGAGGCGGTGAAGGACTCCACGAACCTTCCCATGAAAGAGGCAGGAACTAGAACGGCAAAGTAAGGAGCAGGCAGTATGGAAGAAAAAATGAGACGGATGAAGGAGCTTGTGACGCTGCTTTCCGGCGCATCCCGGGCGTACTACCAGGAAAGCCGGGAGATCATGAGCAATCTGGAATACGATAAGCTTTACGACGAGCTTTTAAGCCTGGAAAAAGAGACGGGCACGGTGTTTTCCGGAAGCCCGACCCAAAAGGTAGGCTATGAGATTTTAAGCGAGCTTCCCAAGGAGCGCCACGACAGGCCCATGCTGTCGCTCAACAAGACGAAGAGCGTCGAAGAGTTAAAGGAATGGCTTGGGGATCAGACAGGGCTTTTGTCCTGGAAAATGGACGGGCTCACCGTCGTTTTGACGTACCAGGACGGGAAGCTTGCGAAGGCAGTGACCCGCGGAAACGGCGAAATCGGCGAGGTCATCACGGCAAACGCGAAGACCTTTGTAAACCTTCCGACGGCCATCCCGTATGGGGGCGAGCTGATCTTGCGCGGCGAGGCTGTCATTACCTACTCGGATTTTGCGCGGATCAACGAGACTATTGAGGACGTGGATGCAAAATACAAGAACCCGAGGAATCTTTGCAGCGGCTCCGTCCGCCAGTTAAACAGCAAAATCACGGCCGGGCGGAGCGTCCGCTTCATGGCCTTTGCCCTTGTGAAGGCCGACGGCGTGGACTTCCACAATTCCAGGCGGGAACAGTTCCTGTGGCTGAAAAGCCTGGGCTTTGAAACCGTGGAATTTAAGGAAGTGACGGCAGAAAACGTGGAAGCGGCCGTTCATGGCTTTGCAGAAAAAATCGAGCATTACGACGTGCCCTCCGACGGGCTTGTGCTCCTTTATGATGACATCGCCTATGGGGAATCCCTCGGCCGCACGGCCAAGTTCCCAAGGGATTCCATCGCCTTTAAGTGGGCTGACGAACTCCAGGAGACGACGCTTTCCTATATTGAGTGGAGCGCCTCGAGGACGGGGCTTATTAACCCCGTGGCCGTATTCGAGCCGGTGGAGCTGGAGGGCACGACGGTGAGCCGCGCCAGCGTCCACAACATCAGCATCATGGAGGGGTTAGAGCTCGGCGCCAGTGACAGGATCACGGTTTATAAAGCCAACATGATTATCCCCCAGATCGCTGAAAATCTGACGAGGAGCGGTGTCCGGGACATCCCGAAAATCTGTCCGGTCTGCGGCGGGGAGACGGAGATCCGCAAGGTGAACGACGTAAAGTCCCTGTACTGCACGAATCCTGACTGCCAGGCGAAAAAAATCAAGAGCTTCGGTCTGTTCGTGAGCCGCGACGCCTTAAATATCGACGGTCTTTCGGAGATGACACTGGAAAAGTTCATCGCGGCCGGATTCATCAAGGAATTTGACGATATTTTCCATCTGGAGCGCCACCGGGATGCCATCATCGCCATGGAGGGCTTTAGGGAAAAGTCTTATGAAAACCTGATTGCCGCGGCCAGGGAAGCCTCCCACACGACGCTTCCAAGGCTTGTGTTTGGACTGGGGATTGCCGGGATCGGCCTTGCAAACGCAAAAATGATCTGCCGGCACTTCCGCTATGATTTCGATGCCATGCGCCGCGCCGAAAAGGAAGAGCTGGTGTCCATCGACGGCATCGGCGGCGTCCTGGCCGACGCCTGGGTGGGATATTTTGCGCTGGATAAAAATAATGAGACTGTGGATCATCTCCTTAAAGATCTGACCTTTGAGCCGGAGGAAGCGGAGACAAAGGAACAGACTTTGGCCGGGAAAACCTTTGTGATTACCGGTTCCGTGGAGCGGTTTGCCAACCGTAAGGAGCTCCAGGAATACATCGAGGCCCGGGGCGGGAAGGCCGTCGGCTCCGTCACGAAAAAGACGGATTACCTCATCAACAACGACGTGACCTCGTCTTCCTCGAAAAATAAGAAGGCAAAGGAGTTAGGGATCCCGATCCTTTCCGAAGACGATTTTCTAAAGATGACAGGAGAAACATATGCCGATTAAGATACAGAACGATCTGCCTGCGAGGGCCATACTGGAAAGTGAAAACGTGTTTATCATGGACGAGTCCCGGGCCTTAAGCCAGGACATCCGCCCGCTGGAAATTTTGATTTTGAACCTGATGCCCTTAAAAGAGGACACGGAGACGCAGCTCCTCAGAGCCCTTTCCAACACGCCGCTCCAGGTGGAATGCACGTTCATGCTCATGTCGAGCCATGAGTCCACCCACACGTCTGCCAGCCACCTGAACAAGTTTTACAACACCTTTGACGACGTGAGGGACCGCCGCTTCGACGGCATGATTATTACCGGCGCGCCGGTGGAAAATATGGAGTATGAGGAGGTCAACTACTGGGAGGAGCTCACTTCTGTCATGGAGTGGAGCAAGACCCATGTGACGTCGACCATGCACCTTTGCTGGGGCGCCCAGGCGGGGCTCTACTATCATTACGGGATCCCGAAGCACCGGATGGCGGAAAAGCTTTCGGGCATCTACCGCCACCGTGTCCTTGATAAGCGGGTGCCGCTCGTCAGAAGCTTTGACGATTATTTCAACTGCCCTCATTCCCGCTATACGGAGGTGCGGGAGGAAGATATCAAAAAGCATCAGGAGCTTGTGATTCTGGCAAAATCTGAAAAGGCCGGCGTGTTTCTCGTCATGAGCCGGGACGGCCGCCAGATTTTCCTCCAGGGGCACCCGGAGTATGACAGGATGACCTTAAACAATGAATACCATCGGGATCTCAACAAAGGGCTGGATCCGAAGCTTCCGTACAACTACTATGAGCATGACGACCCGTTTTCCGTGCCACCGCTTGTGTGGAGGAACATGGCAAACACGCTCTATACCAACTGGCTGAACTTCTATGTGTACCAGGTGACGCCGTATGATATCTGGGAAATCTGATGGACGCGGGGAGAAAAATCTTGAAACATTTGAGCGGATGTGGTATAGTGATAACAGAAGGGAAAGCCAGAGAGGCGGCCTACCCTTGTTGATGACTACACTATGCCGTTGTAAAACGGCTGGCCGTCACTATTGGGAGTAGTGGCGGCTATTTTTTCTCTCGAAAGATTGTGTAACACAATCCCACGAGGGCTACAATGAACGTACAAAACTGAATTAAGTCAGGATATGTAAGATTCATCGACAGCGCCCTCCTTTCCGTTTTGGTCTGGAGGGTTGCCCCTCCGAAAACAGGAGGGTAAGCCGCCCTTTGGCTCTCTGGTTTCCCATATGGGAAGTATAGCATAATTTTTTGCTGGGAGCAATTATAATATTTACAAATCTCGATGGCCCTGGCAGAAAGACGGAAAAAGGAGGCAGATGTTCCGGGTGAAAATAGAATGCATTACGGAGGAAAACAGGAAGCTTCTGATTCCGTTTATCAAAGAAAACTGGCATGATATTATGATGGTCATAAAAGGAGAGCAGGTCGATATCTCAGAAGAAGATGGGTTCTGCATCCTTGACGGGCAAAGCGTGGAGGCCGTCGTCACATACAGGATGAAAAATAACATCTGTGAAATCACCCTGCTGCATACGGCAAAACAGCAGTGCGGGATCGGAACCCGTCTGGTGCAGGAAGTGATAAAAGCGGCGAGAGAAAAGGGGGCCGATACGATTACCGTGGTGACAACCAATGACAACATCGGTGCAATCGCCTTTTATCAGAAAATCGGTTTCGATATGGAAATGCTCTATCGGAACTCCATGGATTATGTCAGGAAATTAAAGCCCACAGTGCCTGCCATCGGTGATAACAATATCCCGTTAAGGCATGAAATTGAATTTGCCATGCATCTTTAAAAGATGCGGCGGAAATAAACGGGAAAGGAGGTGGCTCATGCCGGCAGTACGTAAATAACAGGACAATAAAGTTGGATATTCCTTTCATGCAAATGGATGGTTTTTTTGTTGTGCTTATTTATGTATTGCTGTGCCGGCCGCTTCTTTTTTATTGTGGCCTGCTCTTTGGGTGCCGGGAACGGATGTCCGGCGCCGGGAGCTTTTTGTATTTGAAACAGCGCATAACACAGACAGGATGACTTTCCATGGAAAAGTTGTCTTTTTTTATTGTCCTGATGAAAAACGACACAAAAACAAAAAATCAAGAGGTAAAAACATGAATCGGGAAAATAAGAAAAGAAAATATGAAAAAGGCTACTATAAAAATCATCCGTGCACAGACAGCTTCTTCTGCCGAAACTGCGGCCGCCTGGTGGTATCCGCAGGCGCCGGGAGCGATCACAGGAACCACTGTCCCAACTGCCTTCACAGCATGCATGTGGACAATGAGCCAGGTGACAGGGAATCGGACTGCGGCGGCTTAATGGAGCCGGTGGCCGTCTGGGTCAGGAAAAACGGCGAATGGGCCATCATCCACCGCTGTAAGCAGTGCGGTGTTTTCCACTCCAACCGTGTGGCGGCCGACGACAACCCCATGAAGCTAATGTCCATTGCCATGCGGCCGCTGTCCCTGCCGCCGTTCCCGTTGGAGCGGATCGAAGAGATGACGGAGCTCATGGGAGGGGACGGAAAATGAAAGTAAGCCATTATCCGCTGGATTTTTTCCAGCGGATGCGCTATAATGAAGCGAATGAGGACGAATATACCCCAAGGAGAACGGAAACGAATGGAAAAATTATTGGATATTATCACAAACGAGATGCAGGCCGCCTTCACGGAGGGCGGCTATGACGCCGGCTATGCGAAGGTGACGCTGTCCAACCGGCCGGATCTCTGCGAGTACCAGTGCAACGGGGCCATGGCTGCGGCCAAGGCCTATAAAAAGAAGCCCATCGACATCGCAAACGATGTGGTGGAGCGGTTAAAGGAGAGCCGTTATTTCGAGGAAGTGACGGCGGTGATGCCGGGCTTTATCAATCTGAAGCTTTCCGGCGCCTTCCTTTCCGATTACATGAACGGCATGCGGACAGGAGAAAAGCTGGGCCTTGACGAGGTGAAAGAGCCGAAGACCGTAATTGTGGATTACGGCGGGGCCAACGTGGCAAAGCCCCTCCATGTGGGACATCTCAGGGCGGCTGTCATCGGCGAGGCCATCAAGCGGATGGGCCGTTTCGTGGGCCATAAGGTCATCGGTGACGTCCATCTCGGCGACTGGGGCCTTCAGATGGGCTTGATTATCGAGGAATTAAAGGAGCGCCAGCCGGAGCTTCCGTATTTTGACGAGAGCTATTCCGGTGAGTATCCGTCCGAGGCGCCTTTTACGATTTCCGAGCTGGAGGAAATTTATCCGGCGGCCAGCGCGAAGTCCAAGGTGGACGAGGCGTTCAAGGCCCGCGCCCAGGAGGCGACTTTTAAGCTCCAGAGCGGCTATGCGCCTTACCGTGCCATCTGGCGCCATATCATGAACGTATCGCTGGCGGATTTAAAAAAGAATTATGCGAACCTCAACGTGGAGTTTGATCTCTGGAAAGGCGAGAGCGACGCGCAGCCGTACATTCCGGACATGATCGACAGCCTGATTGAGAAAGGCCTGGCATACGAGAGCCAGGGGGCCCTCGTGGTGGACATCGCCGAGGAGACGGATTCCAAGGAGCTTCCGCCCTGCATCATCCGCAAATCCGACGGTGCGGCCCTCTATGCCACCTCGGATCTGGCGACCATCGTGGAGCGGGAAAAGGATTTTAAGCCGGATCACTACATTTACGTGGTGGACAAGCGCCAGGATCTCCACTTCACCCAGGTGTTCCGCGTGGCGAAAAAGGCCGGCATCGTGCGCCCGGACTGCCGCATGGATTTTGTCGGCTTCGGCACCATGAACGGCAAGGACGGAAAGCCCTTTAAGACGAGAGAGGGCGGCGTCATGCGTCTGGAAGACCTGATCGCCCAGATCAGCGATGCGGCGTACGCGAGAATCATGGAAAACCGCACGGTTTCCGAGGATGAGGCCAAGGACACGGCAAAGATCGTCGGCCTTGCGGCGTTAAAATACGGCGACCTTTCCAACCAGGCCACCAAGGATTATGTGTTTGACATCGACCGGTTCACCTCCTTTGAGGGGAACACCGGGCCGTACATTTTATACACCATCGCCAGGATCAAATCCATCCTGAAAAAGTATGAGAGCACCTTTGGGGCGAAGACGGACGTTGCGATCCTTGCGCCGGAGGGAGAGCCGGAAAAGACCTTAATGCTCGTGCTCGGACGGTTCAGCGAGGTTATGGAGACAAGCTTTGAGGAGCTGGCGCCCCATAAGATCTGCGCCTATATTTACGAGCTTTCCAATGCGCTCAACCATTTCTACCATGAGACGAAGATCCTTTCGGAGGAAAAGGAAGAGAAGCGGGACGGCTACATCGGGCTTGTGACGCTGACGAAGGATGTTTTATGCACCAGCATCGACCTTCTGGGCTTTGAAGCTCCGGAGCGCATGTAAACGGAGGAATTCATGCAGGTAAGCGGACTTTCGTGGGACACCTTTTGGAAAGGGGAAACGGAAATCAGAGGCACGGCCGCGGATGGGGAAGAAACCTATCGCGTCCGTATCCTTTATAAGGGCAGCCGCGTGTTCGACTACTCTTGTTCCCGCATGGGAAAAAACGGCCAGCCGGCCGGCTTCTGTTCCGTCTCCTGCACGCCGGGAGAAAATGGGATCGCCATGTGCCCACACGGGCAGGCGGTTCTTGAGGCGTACTTAAAGAGCAGGGAAAGCGGCGGCTTAAGGCCGGTCTCCACGTCCCAGAGGGTCCGCTTTATGATAAGAGAATACACGAACCGGGCCGTGGGCCGGATTACAGGAGCCGGGGAAGAGGGCAGAGTGCGCCTTGTTCCCCGACTCTTTTTTGGCAGGGAGCGGATCCGTGTCCGCTTTTTTGTGGGCATCCAGAAGCTTTATGAGGTCAAGGATCTGGTGACATTTTCTCAGGCAGTGGAGTTTGAGCGGACGGTGGACTATGGAAAAGGCCTTTCCTTTTACCACAGTCTCCAGTCCTTCCTGCCGGAATGCCGGCCGATGGTTCTGTTTGTCATGGAGGCCTCTGGGATTTACCGGGAGCATTTTAAGGAGCTGCGGCGCAGCGCCCTGGAAACAGAGCCGAATATGAAGGAACTGACCCTTGGGAAAGCCGGAATCGAGCGGTTTTTCGGCCTCACCATCGGGCAGACGCTCGAATGCGAGGACTATAAAAAGAGGGCGCGCCTTTTAACGGTGCGCGAGGGACGGCCGTCATTGGAGATTCTCGTAAGACGGGAGGGGCGCGACGGCGTCCGTGTTTCCGTGGATAAAAATCTGATGGCGTTCATGGGAGAGCACCGGCTGTTCCTCGCCGGCGAGACGGACATCTGCCGCTGTGATGAGGAGTACACGGAGGCGCTTTCCGTGTTCATGGAAAACATGGTGATGGGGCCGGATTCCGACCATGAGGTGCTAGTGAACGACCGGGACATGCCGCTTTTTTATGAGCGGGTGTTAAAGCGGTTAGAGGTTTTAAAGCTGATCCGCGCTGACGGCGTCGACCTGGATTCCTACCGGCCGGAGGAGCTTAAGGCCGGCTTCTATTTTGACAGCGCGGGGCCAGGGGAGATTTCCATGACGCCGGAGCTTTCCTACGGGGATTTTTCCTTTCACCCGATGGAAGATGAAAACGTGCCGCGGGATGTCTGCCGCGACGTGCCCGGCGAGTTCCGCGTAAGCCAGGTGATTACGAAGTATTTCCGCTACGCTGAAGACGGCACGGGAAAGCTTTTGATCCGGGACGACGACGAGGCCGTCTGGCGGCTGCTTTCCGAAGGGATGGCGGCGTTTCAGGAGCTTGGGAACGTGTATGTCTCAGAGGAATTTAAGAAGGTGCGCCTTCTGCCGCCTGCTAACGTCTCCGTAAGGGCCACGGCAGCAGAGGGATGGCTCGAGCTGGAGGTGGATGCCGGCGGGCTTTCCAGGGAAGAACTTTCCGAGGTTTTAAAGGAATACGGGAAGAAAAAGAAATTTTACCGGATGAAAAACGGCGACTTCCTGACTCTGGGGGACGGCGGGCTTTTGACGATTGCGAAGCTGGCGAAGAGCCTGGATCTGGAAAAAGACCTGGAAAAGGACGGGCCTCTGCGGATCCCCAGATACAGGGCTGTCTTTCTCGATGCGCTGTTAAAAGAGGATAAGAGCATCGCCTGTTATCGGGACCAGCTTTTTAAGGCAATTGTGCGCGGGATGAAGGATGTGGAGGACAGCGATTTTGAGGTTCCCGCAGGACTTTCCGGAACCTTGAGGGAGTATCAGAAGGTGGGCTTTCGCTGGATGCGGACACTGGATTTTTACGGCTTCGGCGGAATCCTGGCCGATGAGATGGGACTTGGGAAGACGATCCAGGTCATCGCCCTTCTTCTGGATGAAAAAGAGAGGGTAAAGAAGCATGCGCTGTCGTTAATCGTCTGCCCGTCGTCCCTGGTGTATAACTGGGAGAATGAGATTTCCGTGTTCGCCCCGTCTTTAAAGGCTGTGGTGATGGCCGGAACGCAGGCGGAGCGGGAGCAGCTCTTTTCGGGGCTTGCGGAAAGCGGCGCCGATGTGCTTATTACGTCGTTTGAGCTTTTAAAGCGGGACATTTTGCTGTATAAAGAGCTTTCCTTCCGCTTCCAGATTGTCGATGAAGCGCAGTATATAAAAAATGCGTCGACCCAGGCGGCGAAGGCCGTGAAGCTCGTTGACGCCCGCACCAGGTTCGCCCTGACCGGCACGCCCATGGAAAACCATCTGGGCGAATTGTGGAGTATCTTTGACTTTTTGATGCCTGGCTTCCTGTTTACGGCATCGGCCTTTAAAAAGAGGTTTGAGACGCCGATTGTGCGGGACGGCGATGAGGAGGCTCTAAATCAGCTTCGCCGCATGACGGGGCCGTTCTTGCTCAGACGGTTAAAAAAGGATGTGTTAAAGGAGCTGCCGGACAAGCTGGAGACGGTGCTTTACTCGGCCATGGAAGGCGAGCAGAAACGGCTTTATGCGGCCAACGCGGCGCGGCTAAAGGAGCGGCTGGCGGCGGAGGACGGAAAGGGCTTTTCCGAAGAACGGATGGAAATCCTTGCCGAGCTCATGCGGCTTAGGCAGATCTGCTGTGAGCCGTCGCTCTGTTATTCGGGATATCGGAGCGGCTCGGCAAAGCTTAAGACGTGCATGGAGCTACTGGAAAACGGCACGGCGGCCGGGCATAAAATCCTTTTGTTTTCCCAGTTTACGTCCATGCTGGAAATCATTGCAAAGCAGTTAAAAAAGGAGAAAATCCCCTATTACATGCTGACGGGCGCGACACCTAAAAGAGAGCGGATGCAGCTTGCCGCTTCGTTCCAGAAGGATGACGTGAAGGTCTTTCTGATTTCTTTAAAGGCCGGCGGGACGGGGCTTAATCTGGCGGCTGCCGATATCGTGATCCACTACGACCCGTGGTGGAACGCCGCCGCCCAGAACCAGGCCACCGACCGGGCCCACCGGATCGGCCAGGAAAAGCAGGTGACGGTGTTTAAGCTTATTACCAAGCATACGGTTGAGGAAAATATTTTAAAGCTTCAGGAGCAGAAAAAACATCTGGCCGATACGGTTGTCACGGAGGGGATGGTTTCCCTTGGGACGCTGACACGGGAAGATATTTTGGCGATGCTGGAAGAATAGAGAAAAATTGTCATAAAAAAGTAAAAACTTTTTATGGCGATTTGTGGTAAAATGGGCAGTACAGAACGCGGCGGCCGGGAACGTCCGTGCCGCAGACCACCAGATCAAAAACGGAGACAGGAAATATGAAAAACAAAAGAATCCTAACCTTTGGCCTCGGCTTGTCCCTGCTGTTTGCACAGACGGCCCAGGCTGCATATATTACCCCATTAAGCCAGGGTACGGCCCGGGAGGGGGTCTATGGGATCCAGGGCGCTGTCACGGAGTTTTCCCAGGGCGGCCCGGGAAATGAAGGGGACAGCCAGAACAGTACGGCGTTGCAAGGCGAGCCGGGAAGCGCAGGAACGCAGACGGGAACCGGCCAGCCAGGGAATACCGGAATACAGACAGGAACCGGCCAGACCGGAGCCGGCAGCCTCCAGACGAACACAGGCCTTCAGACCGGCACGTCCGGCCAGCCTGACGTATCGTTAGAGGCGCCTGGTGAACCTGGAAATTCCGGGACGCAGACGGGAACCGGCCAGACCGGGAACGCGGGAATGAATCAGCCGGGAGCCGGCGGCCTTCAGACAGGGAATTCCGGCCAGACTGGCGGAACGCTCTTAGAGCCGGGCTACCAGAACACAGAGCCGGGCTACCAGACCGCAGAGCCTGGAAATACCGGAACCCAGCCGGGGACAGGCCAGGCCGGAAATACGGGGACGAATCAGCCGGGAACAACCGGCCTTGTTTCCATGGGCACATACAGCACCACGGCACAGCAGGCGGCAGGCACATCCCAGAACGCAGCCGTGACCCAGATCGCAGAGCCGGTGGTAGCGGCCGAGGCGGCCATTCTCTATGACGCGACCCATGACCGCGTGATATATGAGAAAAATGCCGATGAAAAGCTGTACCCCGCCAGCATCACGAAGCTGATGACGGCTCTTTTGGTACTGGAAAACAGCAGCCTCGACGGAACCGTGACCTTCTCTGAGGGTGCCGTCACGAATCTGGAATCCGGCGCCGTCACATTAAAGGTTGCGGCAGGCGACCAGATTTCCGTGAAGGACTGCCTCTACGGCCTGCTTTTAAAATCTGCCAACGAGGTGGCCAACGGCCTTGCCGAGCATGTATCGGGGAGCGTTGAAAAATTTGCGGAGCTGATGAATGCGAAAGCGAAGGCGCTTGGCTGCACCAATACCAACTTTGTGAACCCCAACGGGCTCAACAATCCGAACCATTACACCACCTGCCGCGACATGGCAAAGATTGCCAAGGCGGCCTTTGAAAATCAGACGCTCTGCGAGATCAGTTCTACGATGAGCTACACGTTCCCGGCCACGAAAAAGGTGAGCCAGACCAGGACGCTGACGCCGGGGCACAAGATGCTGTATCCGAACGACTCCCGCTATTATGCCGGAATCGTCGGCGGGAAGACGGGATATACTTCTCTTGCAGGCAATACGCTTGTGACGTGCGTGGAAAAGGACGGCGTGCGGCTGATTGCCGTTGTCATGAAGGCGAGCAGCAGCCATTATACCGATACCAAGGCTGTCCTCGACTACGGCTATGCCTTAAATGCGGCAGGCGCCCTTGTGACGGGAACCGGCTATCACCGCTGGATCCAGGACGGCGCTGTCTGGCATTTTGAGCTTGCCGACGGGACAAGGCTTAAGAACGGCCGCTATACCATCGACGGGAACGATTATGTATTCGATGTGTCCGGGAACATGCTGACCGGCTGGCAGAATTTAAATGGCGCCTGGTATTATCTGGAGACAAGCGGCGCCATGGCCGTAAACGGCTGGCGGCAGGATCAGGATAAATGGTTTTATCTGGGAAGCGACGGGGCCATGGTGAAAAATGCCGTGATTGACGGCCAGTATTATGTGGGCGCAGACGGTGTCTGGGTCCAGCAAAGCTAAGGAAAAAGGAGACAGATTATGAGCGCAGCATTTCAGGTTATGCAGAATTTATATGAAAACAGAAAGACAGGAGAAAAGGCCGTGGGCTGTACCGTGATGGTAAGCGGCGAGTTCCAGAAAATGCTGGACGGCATTTTAAAGAAGCATCCGGAATACAAGGATTATTCCGGGCTCATGGGCGTCCTTGTACAGAAAGGCCTGGCAGAGCTTACGAAGGAATAGGCAGGAGGAACGGGACTTGAGTATTTTCCAGGGATTTGCGGCAGGAACGGCACTGGCGGCCGGAGCCTGCCTGCTCCGTTCAGAATACGAAAAAAACCAGCTTTCCGCCGAGACGTTTTTTATCCGTTCGGAAAAGCTTTCCGGGCCGGAAAAAACCTTTGTGTTTCTGTCGGATCTTCACAATAAGGAATTCGGAGAGGAAAACCGCCGGCTTTTGCAGGCAGTCCGCAGGGCAGAGCCGGATGCCGTCTTAATCGGCGGAGACATGATGATAAGCAAAGGCGGAGCCGATGTGGCTGTCCCGTTAAGGCTTCTTAAGGAGCTTTCGCAGATCGCCCCGGTTTATTACGGGGAGGGAAACCATGAAAGCCGGATGAAATGGGAGCGGGAGACCTACGGGGATCTCTATGAACGGTACAGGGAGGAAGTAAGGCGCCTTGGCGTTATCTGGCTTTCCGACGCGCACATTTCTTTTGGAAACGAAGCGGAGATTTACGGTCTGGCGCTTCCGAAGCCCCTGTACCGGCCGGGGTACCCAAGGATGGCGGGGGGCTTTTTAGAGCGGCAGCTTGGAAAGCCGGACCCCGGGAAATTTTCCATCCTTCTGGCTCATTCGCCGATGTTTTTTAAGGAGTACGCCGCATGGGGCGCAGATTTGTCCCTTTCCGGCCATTTTCACGGCGGCACCATCCGCCTGCCCGTGGTGGGCGGCGTCATGACGCCCCAGTACCAGTTTTTCTATCCCTGGTGCGCCGGGCAGTTTGAGAGGGACGGAAGACAGATGATTGTGAGCCGCGGTCTAGGCACCCATTCTGTCAATGTGCGCCTGTGGAATAAACCACAAGTTGTAGTGGTGAAGCTTAGAAAATAATCTATATTTTGTTTTATCTATTTACAGAAGAAAAAAAGTCTGCTATACTTTAGCAGCGGATGCAGGAAAGAGGCCGCGGCCTCTTTTTTGCTGCACAAGCCCGGAAAACGGCGTTATGCTCGCATGAAACGCCATTTGCCGGGCGCAAGAACATGGAGCACGACAGTGCGGAATGTGCGTGTGCGCGCATCGAGGCGGGGACTTTCCCCGACGCGATTGCACAAGCCCGGAAAACGGGATTATACCTGCATGAAATAAAAACTGCCTTTGGACGAGGTACGGCTATGGAACTTTCGTATAAGCTGGAGACTTTTGAGGGGCCTTTGGACCTGCTTCTCCATCTGATTGAAAAGAATAAGGTCAGCATTTATGACATCCCAATCGCAGAGATTACCGATCAGTATCTGGAGTATGTGAGCCATATGGAGGAGGAGTCCTTAGACGTTGTCAGCGAATTTCTCGTGATGGCGGCGACGCTCCTTGATATTAAGGCGAAGATGCTGCTTCCAAAGGAAGTAAACGAGGACGGCGAGGAGGAAGACCCGAGGGCAGAGCTGGTGGCGCGCCTTCTGGAATACAAGACGTATAAGTACATGTCCATGGAATTAAAGGACATGGAGCTGGACGCAGAAAAGGTTTTTTATAAGGCGCCGACGATTCCCGGCGAGGTAAAGCAGTATGAGGAGCCGGTGGATCTCGACAAGCTCCTTGACGGGCTGACGCTCGTGAAGCTTAAGCAGGTTTTTGATTCGGTCATGAAGCGGCAGCGGGATAAGATCGACCCGGTTCGCAGCTCCTTCGGAACCATCAAAAAGGAGCCGGTGAGCCTGGAAGAGAAGATTTCCTCGGTCATGGGCTATGCCAGGAAGCACCGCAAGTTCAGCTTCCGCGGCATGTTAGAGCGCCAGGCCGGGCGCATCGAGGTGGTTGTCACCTTCCTGGCCCTTTTGGAGCTTATGAAAATCGGGAAAATCCGCCTGACCCAGGATGCGCCCTTTGAGGACATGCAGATTGAGACGCTGGAGCCGGAGGGCGAGGAGGAAGAAATTTCCGTGGACGTGGAGGAAATCTGATGGATGCAGAAATTTTAAAGAAACAGGAATCTGCCGTGGAGGCCGTGCTGTTTGCCATGGGGCAGTCCGTGGAGATCAGGCAGCTTGCGGCTGCGCTTGAGACCGGCGAAAAGGAAGCGGAGACTGCTGCGGAACGGCTTAAGGAGCGGTATGACAAGGAGAAAAGCGGCATGCAGATCCTGCGGCTCGGGGACAGCTACCAGATGGGGACGCGGGCGGAATATTACGGAAACCTGATCCGTGTGGCTGCCGCGCCGAAAAAGCAGGTTTTGACGGATGTGGTGCTGGAAACCCTTGCGATCATCGCCTACAAGCAGCCGGTGACGAAGGCAGATATTGAGAAAATCCGCGGCGTGAAGTCGGATCACGCGGTGAACCGCCTGATCGAATATGACCTGGTTTACGAGGCCGGAAGGCTGGACGCGCCGGGCCGGCCTGCGCTTTTTGCGACGACGGAGGAGTTTTTGCGTCGGTTCGGCGTCGGTTCCACAGAGGATCTGCCGGAAATGGATCTTGAAAAGCGGGAGGAAATCCGCACCGAAGTAGAAGAAGAGCTGAACCTGAAACTGGATGAAGAAGGACGTTTCATGGCGGAGGACGAGGCCGCCGCAGCGTCGGAAACGGAAATGGAGAACAGAAGCACCGGGAACGCGGCAGAAGATGCAGGGGCCGCACCGGCAGGAGAAGGAGCAGAGACGGTATGAAATGTGAAGACATCAAGGTGATTAAAAAAGACGGCACCAGGGAAGATTTTAACGTCCAGAAGGTCGTCGTTGCAGTCAATAAATCGGCCAACCGGGCCATGATTACATTTTCCAAAGCAGAGACGAATTTTATCTGCCAGTTTGTCGAGGAGAAGGCAGAGGAGATGGATGTACTGGAGATCCCCATCGCCCAGATGCACAACATCGTTGAGGGGGCCCTTGAGCGGGTCAATCCCCAGGTGGCAAAGAGCTACCGGGACTATCGGAACTACAAGCAGGATTTCGTCCAGATGCTCGATGAGGTCTATAAAAAGAGCCAGTCCATCATGTACATCGGCGACAAGGAGAACAGCAACACCGACAGCGCGCTGGTGTCCACGAAGCGGAGCCTGATTTTCAATGAACTGAATAAATCCCTGTACCAGAAGTTTTTCATGACCGTCGAGGAGCTTCAGGCCTGCCGCGACGGATACCTCTATATCCACGACATGTCGGCAAGGCGCGATACCATGAACTGCTGCCTGTTTGACGTAAACACGGTTTTAACCGGCGGCTTCGAGATGGGAAATCTCTGGTACAACGAGCCGAAGACCCTGGACGTGGCCTTTGACGTCATCGGCGATATCGTGCTGAGCGCCGCCAGCCAGCAGTACGGCGGCTTCACGGTGCCGAGCGTCGAGAACATCCTGGCACCCTATGCGGAAAAATCCTACGCGAAATACATCGACAAATATATGGGGCTCGGCCTCTCCGAGGAGCAGGCGAAGGACGTGGCATGGCACGACGTGGAGCGGGAGATGGAGCAGGGCTTCCAGGGATGGGAGTATAAGTTCAACTCCGTTTCTTCCAGCCGCGGCGACTATCCGTTTATTACCATGACGGCCGGCACCGGGACGAGCCGCTTTGCGAAGATGGCGACCATCACCATGTTAAACGTGAGGAAAAAGGGGCAGGGAAAGGAAGGCCATAAAAAGCCGGTGCTGTTCCCGAAGCTGGTGTTCCTCTATGACGAGAAGCTTCACGGGCCGGGCGGTGAGCTGGAAGACGTGTTTGAGGCGGGCATCGACTGTTCATCCAAGACCATGTATCCGGACTGGCTTTCTTTGACGGGCGAGGGCTATATTGCCAGCATGTATAAAAAATATGGGAAGATTATAAGCCCCATGGGCTGCCGTGCCTTTTTGTCCCCGTGGTACGTCCGCGGCGGCATGGAGCCGGCCGATGAGAACGACGAGCCGGTGTTTGTGGGACGCTTCAACATCGGCGTCGTGAGCCTGCACCTGCCGATGATCCTTGCGAAGGCAAGGCAGGAGAGCCGGGACTTCTACGAGGTTCTCGACTACTATCTGGAGCTGATCCGGAAAATCCATATCCGGACGTATGCGTACCTGGGCGAGATGAAGGCGTCCACGAATCCGCTTGCCTACTGTGAGGGCGGCTTCTACGGCGGCCATCTCGGCCTTCATGATAAGATCAAGCCGCTCCTTAAGACGGCCACGGCGTCCTTCGGCATTACGGCTTTCAACGAGCTTCAGGAGCTTTATAACGGCAAGTCTCTGGTGGAGGACGGCCAGTTTGCCTTAGAGGTGCTGCGCCATATCAACGACAAGGTCAATGAGTTTAAGAAGGCCGACGGGAACCTTTACGCCATCTATGCGACGCCGGCGGAGAACCTCTGCGGCCTCCAGGTAAAGCAGTTCCGCAAGAAATACGGGATTGTGGAAAACGTGTCGGACAGGGAGTATGTGAGCAACGGCTTCCACTGCCATGTGACCGAGGATATCACGCCCATTGAGAAGCAGGATCTGGAATACCGGTTCTGGGAGCTGTCCAACGGCGGGAAAATCCAGTATGTGAAGTATCCCATTGATTACAATAAAGAAGCGATCAAGTCTCTGGTGCGCCGCGCCATGAAGATGGGCTTTTATGAAGGTGTGAACCTGTCCTTATCTTACTGCGACAACTGCGGCCACGAGGAGCTCAACATGGACGTCTGCCCGGTCTGCGGAAGCAAAAACCTGACGAAGATCGACCGTATGAACGGATATTTAAGCTATTCCCGCGTGAAGGGCGATACGAGGCTCAACGATGCCAAGATGGCCGAGATCGCTGAGAGAAAGAGCATGTAAGGAGCGTAAAATGCGTTACCATAATATCACGAAAGACGACATGTTAAACGGGGACGGCCTGCGGGCTGTCCTCTGGGTGGCCGGATGCAGCCATGGCTGCAAGGGCTGCCATAATCCGATCACCTGGGACATCTGCGGCGGCCTGCCCTTCGATGAAGCGGCAAAGGAGGAGCTTTTTTTGGAGCTTGAAAAGCCGTACATTTCCGGCGTGACTTTAAGCGGCGGCGATCCACTCCATCCAAAGAACCGGGAGGAGATCGGGGCGCTTGTAAGGGAAATCAGGGAAAAGTTCCCGGAAAAGACCATCTGGCTCTACACGGGCTATACCTGGGAGGAAATTTCAGACCTTCCGTTCCTTCCGCTCCTTACCGTCGTCGTGGACGGGCCGTTCGTGGAGGAATTAAAGGATTCCACGCTTCACTGGAAGGGGAGCGCAAACCAGCGGGTCATTGATGTGAAAAAGACGCTTGAGAGCGGGAGCGTTGTGCTTCATGAGAGCTAAAACGGACAGCCGTCCGAAGGAGAAGTGTTTCCTTCGGGTGGCTGTTTTACGTCACTGCCAGCATATTGTAAAGCTTTAGAAAACGGATATCCTCTTTGGAGACCTTAAGCTGTTTCAAGAGCGCTTCGTCCTCTTTTAAGGGCGTCCTGGAAAACAGCATTTTCATGGCGATGGGCATCATGGGGCGGGAAGAAAGGCCGTTCCACAGGCCCCACTTGGTGGCAGAGTCCAGGCTGGAGGCCAGAATCTGGATGCTGGCCCGTTCCATGGGCATGTTCTGGTTGATAAGGTCTAAGTTGGTGACGGCATCGAAATGTTCCATATGGCCCAGGTAGGTGTTTTCACAGTCCTGATAGCTGTCATAGTCGGAAAAATTCATGTACAGGAGGACATTCTGGCGCCCGCCGTCTGTCCCGGCCATGACGTCGAAGGCGCAGCGGAGAAGGCGGCCTGTCCTGCCGTCGTAAATATAGGAGTAAAACCTGGTAATGCCCTGGAAAAAGGCCGGGCAGCTTCCGCCGGAAGCGCCTTCGTCTGGTTCCGGCCGGAAAAGGAGAAGCTGTTCCGCCCGGACATGGAGGGCAGCCGCCAGCTCATACAGCGTCTCAATATCGACGGCGATTTCCCCTTTTTCGTATTTGGAGACGGTGGATTTGCTTTTGCAGACGGCGGCTGCCAGTTCCTCCAATGTCATGTGCCGCATCTTCCGGAATGTGCGGATCCGTTTTCCCACCTCTGTGCTGATTTCACTCATGGCGTTCCTCCCTCCTGGAAGTTTCTTATAAATACAAAAAGAGACGAAAGGCGAATCTTTTTTTGGGATTATGGAAGAATTTTACCTTTTTTCCGGCAGGAAATCAACTCAGATGAGGCAAATTTGAAAATTTTTCCACTGTGGCGAAACAGAAGCTCCTTTGACCTGGAGGGAAAGAAGCTGGTAAAATAGGGGAAACGCAGGACGAAGGAGGAAAACAGCATGTATAATTTTGATGAGATCATCGACAGGCGGCATACAAATGCCATGAACACGGACGGCTTCCGTGACTACATTTTCCATGCGGACGAGACCATGACGTTCCCCTATAAGGATGAGGAATTCATCCGAATGTGGGTGGCAGACATGGAGTTTGCGACGCCGGACGTCGTCATAGACGGGATCAAAGAACGGCTTTCCAGGCGGATTTTCGGCTACACGAGGGTGTTTGAGGACAGCTACTATGAGGCGTTTTCCGGCTGGTGCAGGGAGCGGTACGGCTGGAGCTTTGAGAAGAAGGAGCTTGTAATGTCAAACGGCATCATCCCGGCGCTTTATGAACTGGTGGAGTATATCTGCGCGCCGGATGAAAAGGTGCTGTTTCTGACGCCGTCCTATGCCTACTTTAAATATGCGGCCGACTTTAATAAGAGGGATTATGTCTGCTGCGATTTAAAGAACGAGGACGGGTATTATACGATTGATTTCGAGGATTTTGAGAAAAAGGCGGCCGATGAAAAGACGACGCTTTTCATTCTCTGCAATCCCCACAATCCCAGCGGGCGCGTCTGGACAGAAGAGGAACTGAAAAAAATGGCGGAAATCGCGGAGCGGCACGGGCTCTGGGTCATCTCCGATGAGATTCACTGTGACCTGCTGCGGACGGGGAAGACGCATATTCCCATGGGAAAGGTGATGCCGGAGTATGGAAGGCTGATTACCTGCATGGCGCCGAGCAAGACCTTCAACATGGCCGGACTCATGATTTCCAACGTCATGATCCGGGACGAAGAACTCAGGAAGACATGGCTTTCCAGGCATTACAATTTCGACAATCCGTTAAGTATCGCCGCGGCCCAGGCTGCCTATGAAAAGGGCGGGCAGTGGCTTAAGGAGCTTAAGGCCTACCTGGATGAAAATTTCCGGGTGACAGGCGAGTATTTAAAGGAGCATCTGCCAAAGGCCAAATACCGGGTCTCCGAGGCAACTTACCTGGCGTGGGTGGATCTTAAGGAGTATTTTAAGCCGGAAGAGAGCCTGCCGTTATTTTTCGCCTATGAGGCCGGCGTCCTGTTGGAGGGCGGCAACATGTTCGTGCAGAATTCCGACTGCTTCATCCGCCTGAACCTGGCGTGCCCGAAGGCCACGCTCCTGGAGGGGCTTAAGCGTATCTGTGAGGCTGTGAATACGAAGCACACGGGACTTTATACGCGCACGGTCTAATTGAAGAAGAGACAAAAAAGCCATATGCAGGATTCGCCTCCCGCATATGGCTTTTTGGATGTGGGCATGGTATAATGACCGCAAAGCGGGCATTATACCTGCGCATTCTGGTTTCTGCGCCCGCCGCAGAAATCCAGGCGCTAAGTTCCGCCGGAGGCACCATGGCCGCGGAGCGGACATGGTATAATGACCGCGTAGCAGGCATTATACCTGCGCATGCCGGTTTCTGCGCCCGCCGCGGAAAATGATACCTGCCGGAGAATTTGAGAGGAGATGTCTATGGCAAAGCTTGAGAGGCAGCTTTCAGAAAATTTTGATGAGCTTTTGACCCGGATTGAAAACGGGATTTTGAATGGCAGCATGACCGCGACCCTGGAGGCGGCCAGCGACTTTTCGGACGGGGAGGCCAGATGCAGCGTCCGCGTTTTCGAACGGTACAGCTTCATGGGAGGGAACAGGCTGAGCCTGTCGGTGACGCTGTTCCAGAATGGCGGCGACGTCTTTTTGTCGGCTGTCTCAGCCGGCGGCAGCCAGGGGATGCTCTGGAAAGTCAACACCTTTGGGGAACACAGCTTCCTCGACCGGCTGCGGGAGATTTTGTAGACGCGGAAGCGGAAAATTTCTTCTCCATTTCCAGTTGCAATAATTGCTATCGCTTGTTATAGTGTTAGATACGGCGCCATGGGCGTTTTGTAAGCCAGAAGACGAAGGAGAATATCATGCAGAGAATCGCAAAATTTGAAAAAGTAAGCCTGGAACAGTTTAAAAAGGACTGGAGAGATCAGGATCCCCAAAGACCGGAAGCAGAGATTGAGAAAATCTATGAATCCATCAGGCTCCCGCGCCGCGCCACGTCCGGCTCGGCCGGCTATGACTTTTTCGCGCCGGAAGGCTTTACTCTGAAACCGGGAGAGGGGACAAAAATCCTCACCGGCATCCGTGCAAGGATGGACGAGGGATGGGTCTTAAAGCTGTATCCGAGAAGCGGACTCGGCTTTAAATTCCGGATGCAGTTTAACAATACGGTGGGCATCATCGACAGTGACTATTACGGTTCCGACAACGAGGGCCATATCCAGGCGAAGATTACCAACGACAGCCGGGAGGGGAAGATCATGGAGGTGGCGGCCGGCACAGGCTTTGCCCAGGGAATCTTCGTGGAATACGGCATTACCGTGGACGACGACGTGACGGATGTGAGAAACGGCGGCTTCGGCAGCACGACGAAATAGCGGAGGAAACCATGAAAAACAGGATCAGGCGTTTTCTCCTTGCGGCTGGGGCCATACTTCTCCTTTCCGGCTGTCAGAGGACGTCAAAGGAGCAGCTTGCCCTGCGGGAGGACGGGATTTTGGCCATGGAGTCCGGCGATTTTGCGGGCGCCGTGGAGAAGTTTGACGAGGCCGTGGCGGAGAGCAAAAAAATCGGGGAATTTGAAACCGATGTATTAAAATACCGGGCGGAGGCAGAATTTCTGTTAAAGGACTTTGCGGCAGCCGCCCACACCTACGGGATTCTGATCGGCGAGGATGAGAACGTGCCGGAATACCATTATTTCCGCGGACTCTGCCTGGCAGAGGGCGGCGATCCCTATGCCGCAGCAGAGGAAATCCGGACGGCAGGGGAGCTTGATGAAGAAGGCACGGCCGCGGGGTATGCCGAAGCCATGGCTGGCCTCTATAAGGCATGGTTCGCCATGGGAGAAACGGGTCAGGCCGACGCTGTCTTCTCGGAGCTTTCTTTATCGGGCCGGGCGTCGGCTTCCGATTACGTGCGGATGGCCTGCGCCGCTATGGAAGCAGAGGAATATGAGCGGGCCATGGAGAGCATTGAGGCAGGGCTTCTTCTTGCGGACGGAGAGCCGGCAAGAAAAGAACTGAAGTTCTGCGAAGCCGTCTGCCAGGAATATCTCGGTGAGTATGAAACGGCGCTGGAACTGTTCCTGGCCTATGAAAGGGAATTCGGGAGCAGCGAGGCTGTGAGCCATGAGATCGCGTTCTTAAAGACAAGATAGAAAAAGGAGTCCGTATGGCAGAACTTTTTGAAATGAAGGAAGAGGAGGAGCGGGTGATCCTCGCCGCCGTTGAGACCGGAGACGGGGACGGAGCGCGCGTATCCTTAAAAGAGTTGGAGGAGCTGGCTTCCACGGCGGGGGCCGTGACCGTGGGGACGGTGATCCAGAACCGGGAGAACATCCATCCGGGGACATACCTGGGGAAAGGGAAGCTAGAGGAGCTTAAGGAGATGATCTGGGAGCGCCAGGCCACCGGCATCATCTGCGACGACGAGCTTTCGCCGGCACAGCTTAAAAATCTGGAGGACATCCTGGAGACGAAGGTCATGGACCGCACCATGGTTATCCTGGACATTTTTGCGGCCAGGGCCAGGACGCGGGAAGGGAAAATCCAGGTGGAGTTAGCCCAGCTTCGGTACCGGGCGGCCAGGCTCGTGGGGCTTCGTGCCTCCCTTTCTAGGCTCGGCGGCGGCATCGGCACGAGAGGCCCCGGTGAGAAAAAGCTTGAGATGGACCGCCGTCTGATCCACGGGCGGATCGGCCAGCTAAAGGCAGAGCTGGAGGATGTGAAGCGCCACAGGGAGGTGGCGAGGAAAAAGAGAGAGGGGAGCGGCGTCCTGACGGCGGCCATCGTGGGCTACACCAACGCCGGAAAATCCACGCTGTTAAACAGGCTCACGGGAGCAGGGATTCTGGCGGAGGACAAGCTCTTTGCCACCCTGGATCCGACCACCAGAACCTTTGTCCTGCCCGACGGGGAGAATGTCCTTCTGACCGACACGGTCGGCTTTATAAGAAAGCTCCCCCATCACCTGATCGAGGCGTTTAAGAGTACGCTTGAGGAGGCGAAATACTGCGACGTGATCCTGCACGTGGTGGACTGCTCCAACCCGCAGATGGACATGCAGATGCATACCGTCTACGAGACGCTGCGCCAGCTTGATGTGAAGGACAAGGAAATCGTCACCGTGTTTAATAAGATCGACCGGGAGGGGGCCGATGTCTCCTGCCGCGACATGAAGGCTGACTACCGCGTGAGGATTTCGGCGAAAACAGGCGAGGGGATCCCGGAGCTTCTTGAAACTTTTGAAACGATCTTAAAAAACCGCCGTGTTTACCTGGAGAAGGTTTTCCCGTACAGCGAGGCCGGGCGCATCCAGAAAATCCGTGCAAAGGGCCTTCTTCTTTCTGAGGAATACGGGGAAGACGGGATCCATGTGAAGGCTTATGTGCCAGCGGAGCTATTTGGCGAGTTGTATAAATGATTACCCGAAAACCCCAAAGTATTGATGCATAACTGGGATTTTAAGGGATATAATAACACAATATCTAGTTTCCTGGAAAAAGGATGACATAGATATTGTGTTTTTAATTGGACTCTGCTATAATGAGTCTTACCGACATACATTGGAGAAACAGAAAGGGGTAGAGTCATGATCCAGGTCATAAAACGTGACGGTGAGGTCGCGGAATTTAATTTATCAAAGATCACGGAAGCCATCAAAAAGGCCTTCAAGGCCACAAAAAAAGAGTACACCGACGAAATTCTCGGGCTTCTTTCCCTGCGGGTAACGGCAGATTTCCAGGGAAAGATGGAAGATGGAAAGATTTCCGTGGAGCAGATCCAGGACAGCGCGGAGCATGTGCTGGAGGAGTCCGGCTATACCGATGTGGCAAAGGCCTACATTTTATATAGAAAACAGCGGGAGCGGATCCGCAACATGAAAAACACCATCCTGGACTACAAGGATGTGGTGAACGGCTATGTGAAGGTGGAAGACTGGCGTGTCAAGGAGAATTCCACGGTCACATATTCGGTGGGCGGCCTGATTTTAAGCAATTCCGGCGCCATCACGGCCAATTACTGGCTGTCGGAAATTTATGACCAGGAAATCGCCGAGGCTCACAGAAGCGGCGACATCCATCTTCATGACTTATCCATGCTGACCGGCTACTGCGCCGGCTGGTCCTTAAAGCAGTTAATCCAGGAGGGGCTCGGCGGAATCCCGGGAAAGATTACTTCGTCCCCGGCCAAGCATCTTTCCGTCCTCTGCAACCAGATGGTAAACTTTTTAGGAATCATGCAGAACGAGTGGGCAGGTGCCCAGGCCTTTTCTTCCTTCGACACCTACCTTGCCCCGTTTGTAAAGGCGGACAGCCTGGATTACCCGGCAGTGAAAAAATGCATCGAATCCTTCATTTACGGCGTCAACACGCCGAGCCGCTGGGGGACGCAGGCACCGTTTTCCAACATCACCCTGGACTGGACGGTGCCGGATGACATGGCAAACATGCCGGCCATCGTAGGCGGGAAGGAAATGGACTTCACCTACGGCGACTGCAAAAAAGAGATGGACATGATCAACAAGGCGTTTATCGAGACGATGGTGGAGGGCGATGCCAACGGCCGCGGCTTCCAGTACCCGATCCCGACGTATTCGATTACCGAAGATTTTGACTGGTCCGACACGGAGAACAACCGGCTCCTGTTTGAGATGACTTCCAAATACGGGACGCCTTATTTTTCCAACTACATCAACAGCGACATGAAGCCCAGCGATGTCCGCAGCATGTGCTGCCGCCTTCGCCTGGATCTTCGTGAACTAAGAAAGAAGACCGGCGGCTTCTTCGGTTCCGGTGAGAGCACCGGCTCTGTGGGCGTCGTCACGATCAATATCCCGCGGATTGCTTATCTGGCAAAGGATGAGGAAGACTTCTACGACCGCCTCGATCATATGATGGATGTGGCGGCACGTTCCTTAAAGATCAAGCGCGAGGTCATCACAAAGCTTTTGGACGGCGGGCTGTACCCGTACACGAAGCGGTACCTGGGCACCTTCGCAAACCACTTCTCCACCATCGGCCTCATCGGCATGAACGAGGCCTGCCTCAACGCAAAATGGATCCGGAAGGATCTGGTGAGCCCCGAGGCGCAGAAGTTCACGAAGGATGTGTTAAACCACATGAGGGATCGCCTGATCATCTATCAGGAGGAGTACGGCGATCTCTACAACCTGGAGGCGACGCCGGCCGAGTCCACCACCTACCGTCTTGCAAAGCATGACAAGGCGAAGTACCCGGACATCATCACGGCAGGCTGTGAAAAAGACGGAACGCCCTACTATACCAACAGCTCCCATCTCCCGGTTGGCTACACGGCAGACGTATTTGACGCCCTGGACATTCAGGACGAGCTTCAGACTCTCTATACGTCGGGAACCGTGTTCCATGCGTTCCTGGGCGAAAAGCTTCCGGACTGGAAGGCGGCGGCCAAGCTGGTGCGTACTATTGCGGAAAACTACAAGCTTCCGTATTATACGCTGTCTCCCACCTACTCCATCTGCAAGGAGCACGGCTATCTGACCGGCGAGCATTTCACCTGCCCGGTCTGCGGCGAGAAGGCAGAGGTGTACAGCCGGATCACAGGCTACTACCGTCCGGTTCAGAACTGGAACGATGGAAAGACGCAGGAATACAAGGACCGCAGGCTCTATGATGTGGGCCATTCCGTACTGAAGCGGAATCCGGAGGCGTCTGTGAAGATTTCGGACGCTATCCGCGAGGCCAGAGAAAAGGTGCGCGAGGCAAAAATGGAGCAGAAGGAAGAGGCCGCAAAGGGAAATAAGACGGTCTTTGAGGGCAGCAGGGCCTTCCTGTTTACGACGAAGACATGCCCGAACTGCAAAATTGCAAAGGAATTTTTGAAGGATGAAGAGTATGAGGCCATCGACGCTGAGGAAAACCCGGAGCTTTCCAATGAGTACGGGATCATGCAGGCGCCGACGCTGGTTCTCATTAAAGACGGAAAAATTGAAAAATTCGTGAATGCATCCAATATTAAGAGGTACGTGGACGCGAAGAAAAACTAAAGAAATGCCTGCTCCCATCACCGGGTGGGAGAGTAAAAGGCGTTCAAGATTCTGCCGCAGGTACGGTATGCCGGCCGGCATGCCCAAGGCAGGATCCTGGGCGCCTTTTTCTGCCCGGTATGACGTCGCGGGCAAGCCGGCAGCCGCTGGCGCCGGAGAAAGGAAGGGTAATTATGGGCGGTGTGAAGGGAAGGGCGAAGGAGCTGTGGCTCGATTTCCTGTATGATGTGGCCGGAGGATTTCTCCAGGCCGTCGGGCTCCATTGTTTTATCGACAGCATTGACATTGCGCCGGGCGGCGCCACGGGTATTGCGATTCTGGCAAACCGGTTCACAGGTCTTCCGATTGGTACCCTGACCTTTTTGGTCAATATCCCGCTTTTGATCGCATCCTGGCTTTTTCTCGGAAAGATGCGTACGGTCAAGACATTAAAGACGGTTGCAATCCTGACGGTAATCCTGGACTTTATCGTCACGCCGTATATTCCCGTCTATACAGGCGATAAAATGGTCTCCTGCCTGTTCGGCGGCGTGCTGGTGGGGGCCAGTCTGGCGCTTGTGTTCATGCGGGGCTCTACGACCGGCGGAGGCGATATTGCGGCCAAGCTTCTCCAGAAATTCAGGCCCCACATGCGTACCGGGAATGCCGTGATGGCGACGGACCTTGTCATCATCGCGGCCTCTATGGCTGTGTTCGGGAACATGGAATCCGGCCTTTACGGCATGATTAACATGGTCGTCAGCACGTATGTGATCGACCTGATCCTTTACGGCATGAACAAGAGTACCATGGTGATGGTGATCTCGCCGGAAAGCAGCGTGATTGCCGACCGGCTGATGCATGCTTTGGGGCGCGGCTGTACCTTTTTAAAAAGCCGCGGTGCCTACTCGAAGCTGGAGGGGGAGATGTTAATCTGCGTCGTGGACAGGAAGCAGTTTTACATGGCAAAGAAGATCATTTATGAGGTGGACGGTGATGCGTTTGTGATCGTTTCTGAGGCGAGAGAGGTGTACGGAGAGGGCTTTTTAGACTCCGAATGGGAGGCATGATTTCTGTTGACACAACCGACAAAATTCGGTATAATTTTCCATGAAAGGAGGAATGCTCATGTTGGATACGAAAGATATTGAGATGATTTCTTCTATCATGAAGACGGCGATCCAGCCGTTGGAAGCCGAAGTCAGGGATGCCAGGAAGGAAGTCCAGAGCGTGACGGGTGAGGTTCGGACGATGAAGGACAAAGTCGAGAACGTGACGGGCGAAGTCCGGAACATGGCGGCTCACATTCGAATCATGAGGAGCGAAGTCCAGAACCTGAAGGACGGACAGAAGTTTCTCCGCAAGGATGTGGACGACCTGAAAAAAGGCTTCAACAGGATGGAAAGAGAAATGCGAAAGATGAAAGACCAGATGTACGCGGTGGATGCGAAGATCAAGCAGATGAGCCACGAATTTGTGGATCTCAGGCTGGAGATCATCGGCAGGGAGAGCAGACAGGAAAGGGAAATCCGCCTGCTGAAGGATGCTCAGGAGACGATTATCAAAGCCTTGGAGCGCAACCAGATTCTTCCAATCGCCAACTAGAACACCGGCTGCCGGGTATCGGAACCGGCACAGCATGTTCCATCTGATACAAAAGATAAAGGAAGACGGGCAGAGAGCGGAAGCTTTTTCCCGTCTTTTTTGGTACACAAGCCCAACGGGCTTAAGCAGAACAAAAGGAGGCGCCTATGGAACTTCGGGTCTTAAAATATTTCCTGGCGGTTGCCAGAGAGGAAAACATCACAAAGGCAGCCCAGATGCTGCATTTGACGCAGCCGACCCTTTCCAGACAGATGATGCAGCTGGAGGAGGAGCTGGGAGTGAGGCTGTTCATCCGCGGGAACCACAGCATTATACTGACAGAGGACGGCCTGCTTTTAAAGCGCCGCGCTCAGGAACTTCTTTCCCTGGCAGATAAGACGAGACGGGAGTTTCTGCACAAGGAAGCCGGCCTGGCCGGGGAAATCATGATCGGAAGCGGTGAATTCCGGAGCACGAGGGAGTTTGCCAGGATCATGGTGGAATTCCAGAAAAAGCATCCTCTCGTGAAATATCAGATTTACAGCGGAAATGCCGATAATATCAGGGATTCTATCGAGCGGGGGCTTCTGGATCTCGGGGTGATGGGAGAGCCGGTGGATATCCGCAAATATGAATTTCTGCCCATGCCGGTGAAGGAGCGGTGGGGCATTCTGGTGAGGGAGGACTCCAGTCTGGCGGAGAAGGAGCAGATACGGCCCGAGGATCTCCTGGGGATTCCGTTAGTAACGGCTTCGAGGGATTTTCAGGGCGAGCTCTCCGGATGGTTCGGCGGACTGTTTGAGAAGATGGAGATTGCGGCATCGGGGAACCTGCTTTACAATGAGGCCATGCTGGTGGAAAATGGTATGGGAGCCGTGCTCTGCATCCAATTAAACTGCTGCTACGAAGGGCTCCGTTTCATTCCGCTTTTCCCTGCCGTCGAATCCAGGACGGCCCTTGTCTGGAAAAAAGACTCGGTTTTTTCGCCGGCGACTGCTGCTTTCCTGGATTTTGCATCCCAATGCCTGAAGGGCATTTCTGAAGATAAAATGTAAGTATTAGACATATGAAATCAAGCACGTTACAATAAAGGTGTTCCAGGACGGAGCACCTTTCTTTTATGCAGCAGGAAAACAGCATTCATGGAAGGCCAGGTGAGAAAATGACAATTTATGAGGCAAGCGAGCGTTACAGCATCCCCCTGGAGGTTCTCCGGGAGTATGAGCGGTGGGGGCTGTGCGGTGTGGTAAAAAAGGTCATGGGGGCATGGCAGTACGATGACGAAGACATAAAGCGACTGAGTATGATTTTGACTCTGCACGATGTCGGTTTTTCCAACGAGGAGACGGAAAGCTATATGCGGCTTCTTTTGGAGGGGAGCGATACGGAGGAGGAGCGGTTGGAAATGCTCCGGCGCCACCGGGACAGCACGCTGGATGAGATCCATTTTAAACAGAAGCAGCTTGACCGTCTGGATTACCTTCGGTATCAGATCCGGAAGGCCAGCGAGGAAAAAACAAAAAAGAAATCATGAAGCAGGAAAGGAGAATGGGATATGAGAAGAAAAATCATGACGGCTGTCTTGGCCGCATTTATGGTGCTGGGGCTTTCCGGCTGTCAGAAGGAGAGCGCCGCGGCCGTTCAGGCCCAGAATCAGGAGACAGGCAGCAGCCAGGCGGAAACGGAAGCCGAGACGGTGGAGCCAGCGCCGTCTGAAAACGCCTCCCAGGCGGAAGCACCGGCGGACGGCGCCAATGCGCTGATCGTCTATTTCTCCTGGTCGGGAAACACGGAATCCGTGGCAAAGGAGATCCAGGCGCAGACGGGAGCCGATCTTTTTGAGATTGTTCCGGCAGAGCCCTATACGGAGGATTACAATGCCCTCCTGGAAATCGCACAGGAAGAGCAGGCGAGCGACGCCCGTCCTGCTATCTCCGGGGAAGTGGAGAATTTTGAGAAATATGACGTGGTTTACTTTGGGTATCCTAAAATGGAGTATGGTTTTCTTTGTGTATAGTGTGTATTAAGTGGATTTTATGAGAGAGAAAAGAACTGCATACACAATAATGGATAAGGTTTGTGTATGGCGTTGAGGATACAGATATATTGTATAGGAGGTTAGTTTCCATGAGAAAGCGTGGTTTATTATTACTTGCGATATGTGCGATGATGGGTGTGCTGGCAGGTTGCAGTTCGGGAAATGAACAGGAGGTCAGTACCGGGCAAGAGGTTCAAACCAGTGCAGTGACTGAGCCGGAATTAGAAAACAGTGTGCCTGTGTCAGAGGAAGCGGTTTCAGAAGGGGATGATTCTGGAGAAACGGATATCGAAGGAGACGAAGGGAAAACGCTGATTGTGTATTTCTCTGCAACTGGGAATACGGAGAGAGTAGCAGAAATGATTGCGGAAGCTACCGGAGGTGATTTATTTAAACTGGAGCCGGCGGATCCTTATACGGATGAGGATTTGGATTATAATGATGACAACAGCCGTACTTCTAGGGAATATGCAGATAAAAGTCTGAGAAATGTAGAGCTTGTCGTCGCGACCGTAGAAGATTTTAGTGCGTATAAAAATATTTTTGTAGGATACCCCATATGGTGGTCTGAGCCCGCATGGCCGGTAAATTCTTTTGTGGAATCAAATGACTTTACAGGGAAAACGGTAATTCCGTTCTGTACATCGGGCGGTTCCGGTTTAGGTAGAAGTGGTGAAATGCTGGCTGGAATGGCGGGAAGCGGCGAGTGGTTGGAAGGAATGAGATTCGGGTCAAGTGTTTCGGAAGAAGATGTGGTAGCGTGGATAGAGAGTTTGAAGTAGTATTTGAACACAAATATATAGTGCAAAAAAGCAGAGAGATGAAAGTCTTTCTGCTTTTTGTTTGGAGAGAGATGATATATAGAATACGGAAGTTGAAAGCAGTTATTTTTATAGCGTAACAGAACTTTTTAGTTAAAAGGGACTGTGGTATAATATGGTCAAAGCATTATAAAGGAATAGACTTTAAAACGGATTACTGTAAAAATCTTGCTAATGTTTGTCAACACTTTTTTGAATTTTTTCAGAAGAAAAAAGGGTAACCTTAATAAATCTACTGTATTGTAGATTTGCAAAAAGCGGTATAAAATTAAGATGATTTACTTATAAAGCTCCATCGCACGAGCATAGTAAATTCGGAGAAACTTATTAACGCCAGCCATTTTTGCAACGTTGTAAGGTTTTCCTTCCTGTTCCTTTTTGAGTATGAAAAGGTAAACAGGATCATCTTGAGGTTTTGTCAGTTTGAGAGCCTGCATGACCTCAAAACAAGCTTTTCTGAGAGCAGAACTGCCACGCTTGGATATGTGGCGGTTCCTGCTTTCAAATTGCCCTGACTGATAGGGAGGAGCATCGTTTCCAGCATAAGAGTTGAGAGCCTTTGCACTGTGAAAACGGCGGATATCTCCGATTTCAGCCAGAATAATGGGGCCCAGCCTGTCCCCAACGCCGTTCATTGCACGTAAAATCCTATATTCAGGTATTGTTTCTGCAATGTTTTGCATTTGAGCGATTTCTTCATCAGCAGCGTTTTGTACAGCAGCCAATAAATCAACCAGCTGATTTTGAGCGGAAATTATGTAATCATTGTCTCCGCGAGTGGTTATACTGTCACAGGCTAATTCATAGATAGATAAGCCTTTTTGTGGAGCATATCTGTCATGGCTTTTTTTCATAAGTGTTGCATAGGAAGACAAGAATCTTGATTTGCCCATTGCCTTAATCCAATCGAAAGAACCGTATTTCTTAATGAAAAGTAACAAGGCACATTCATCCGGCTTGCGGCTTTTCAGTTTTAACAAAGACGTTATTCCAGGCATGGTTTCATCAAGAAGATTTGTCAGCTGTGTCTTTGTATAGCTTACCGTTGAAATACGTTGATTGTACTGACGGGAAAGAAATTTGAGGTCTTCATATTTTTGCTCTAAGGAAGTGTATGGCGTAAGCATATAAGACTTCTCCAAAGCGTATTTTGCGATTCTCAAGGCGTCTTTTTTGTCAGTTTTTGCCTTATGGATTTCAACATCTCCATATTTTTTCATTTGATATGGATTTACGAGACATACAGGGAATCCTTCTTGTTGAAGTTTTTTTAATACTGGATAATGATAATGTCCTGTGTATTCCATGAGGATAGTAAAAGATTCATCAAGGTCATTTAAATTTTTACCATCGCATCCATATCCGAAAGGGTATGATACATAGTAAATGGTTTGGCACGTATGCTGCCATCTGAGTTAAGAACAGCAACGGTGCTTTTCGCTTTTGAAACATCAATTCCAACAGCATGCGGAGTGTCCTTATAGGATTTGAGTATCCTATCAAGGACACTCCGCTTTTTTATTGCGTGAAATCAGGGCCTCGCCTTTGTCGCTGAACAGAAGTCGATCCCGTATGCAAAGGAGCTTAGCTCCATGCTCAACAAGCAAGTCAATGTAGCGTTGCGTCATGCCCCATTCGCGGCCTATGCGGGTCAGGCTATGGACTAACACCACATCCACCTTGCCAGCAAGAACAGCCTGTGTCACTTCTTGAAGCGCCGGACGTTCCAGCGTCAGGCCGTTTCCATGCTCACAGGCCGCGCCGATGATGGTATATCCGGCCTGTTCCGCATACCGCCGAAGCATGGCAGCCTGGGCCTCCAGACAAAAGCTGTCATCACGGGCCACACGGCAGTAAAGATAAACTCTCATATTCCACACCACCTTACACCGCGATTTGCGCTGGGGCGTAGCTGACTGCTACGCCTTTTCTTGTCCGCATGGTAATATCGGCCTCCGGGATTTTCCGGCGATCCGGCACGTCAAACACGCCGATGCAGTTATAGTGGATGACCACGCGCTGGGTGGTAACGCCGTCCTGCTTTTCCGCGTGATACACGTCAATGTGGTCAATCAGCTCCGCCACCATGCGCTGGGTGATTGCCGTGGCGTTGGTGTAGCGCCGGACAGCTTCAAGAAAATGGTCAATGTCCATCCGCTTGCCCTCCGACTTTTTTAGCTCCAGCCGCAGGGCTTTGATCTTCTTGGTATTCTCACCCTGCTCCTGCTCGTACCGCTTGGACATTTTGGAAAACCGGGCGTCATCGATCTTTCCGGCAACATTGTCCTCATAGAGCCGTTCAAAAAGCACATCCAACTCCTTGTCCCGCGCCAGCAGCCCATCCAACTCCCGCTGTTTCCGCGCCCGGTCATTTTCCGCGACCTTTGCGGAGCGGCCCATCATAGCCTTAATAAAATCGCCCTCATACTCGTTGGCAAAAGCGGCCAGACGGTTGATCTCGTACAGCACCACCCGCTCCAAAAAATCCAGCCGGATATAGTGGGTTTTGGAGCATTTGCGAAGTCCGGAGTTGTGGTTTTGACAGCTAAAAAACTTGATGTCGTGATTGCTCTGGTTAAAGTGGAAATTGAGATTGCCGCCACATTCCGGGCATTTCAGCAAGCCGGAGAACGGGCTGGGTTCCTGAGTGACGGTGGGCCGCTTGCGGCGGATGCCCTTTTTCATGCTCTGCACCTTTTCCCAAGTGGCCCGGTCAATGATGGCCTCGTGGACGTTTAGAAAGATCGCCCGGTTTTCCTCCGGGTTTTCGATGCGCCGTTTCATTTTGTACGACTTGGAGTAGGATTTGAAATTGATCACATCGCCGCAGTATTCCTGCAAGGTGAGAATTTTCTTGATGGTGGTATGGCCCCATTTGGTAGGTTCCACGGTGCTTTTGGAGCCGCCCCGGTTTGTTCCCTTGCTCCGCCAGTAGTAGGTGGGATTGAGGACACCATCCTGCTCCAGCGCGGCGGCGGTTTCCGCCAGTCCATAGCCGTCCAACGCCATCTGGTAAATTCGGCGTACCACAGAAGCGGCATCCGGGTCAATCACCCAAAACCGGGGATCGTCCGGGTTCTTGATGTAGCCATAAGGCGGCGGCGACAGTGGGATGCCGGAATTGCCTTTCATTTTGTTGACGATCCGGCGCTTCTTGGAAATATCCTTTGCATACCACTCATTCATAATGTTTCGGAATGGGGTAAATTCATTTTCACCCTCGTCGCTGTCCACACCGTCCGCCACAGCTACCAGCCGCACATCATGCTGGGGGAAAAACTCCTCAGTGAGCTTGCCGACCTCTATGTAGTTCCGGCCCAGCCGGGAGAGGTCTTTGACAAACACCGCCGAAATATACCCGGCCTCAATCGCCGTCAGCATTTTCTGGAAGTCCTTGCGCTTCATAGTAGTCCCGGTGATCCCATCATCCACGAAAAAGATCGTGTCCGTATAGCCCTTTTCTTTGGCGGCCTTTTGAAGTATCTTCTTCTGATTGCTGATGCTGTTGGACTCCGTATCCATGTTATCATCTCGGCTCAGGCGGCAATACAGAGCGGCTGTGCCGATTGCGTGGTTCTTGCTTGACTGTTTCAAAACGTCCTCCTTTCCAGCCGTCAAGCAAGAGGTTTTATCCTATTTATATTATACCTCTGCCAACGGCCCATGTTAAGGATGCCTCGGAACGGTTAGGCTGACTCCAGATCGGCCAGCATGAGTTTTAAGAGAATATCCCGCATCGACTCGCCGTTTTCTTTATAAACAGGTGTGACAATAAATTTGATTTTATCCACCTGATAGATATATTCCTCTCTTTTCTTGGTATCTGCCACGGCACCCTCCTTTTCCGTGATTGCTTACTCGATCATGTGTCCCCGCTGTCCCGTGGGGAAACGTCAAAGGACGGCGAATGACCGCCGCCCTTTGACCTTCCCCCACCTCTGGCCTGGATGGCCAGAAGTGGAGGCGGTGCTATTCCATTTCGATCTGCAAACACAGGGAGCCGCCCCACCGGGCTAATTTGAGCTGTCGCAAGACAGAAAGGCCCCGGTGCAAGCGGTCCCCCGCGTTTTGTGTTCGTGTGCGCCGTATTTGCCACGCATCCCCGGCGCGGGGAGTATTCCAGGCCGCCGATGGCTTCGGCTGCATAGCCCCGCTATACCGTTACACCCCATCAGGGCGGCGCATACGGCAGGGACTCCCCCTCAAGTCTGCGGGAGGGCGTGAGCAAGTTTCATTATCCCCCGCGCTGTCATCGCGCCCAGCTTGCCGGGGCCGGGTTAAAGTCAGCGTTGATCGCTCGGCCAGCTTGTCCATCACCTCCTGAAGCTGGCTGTCCTGGCGGCGCACCTTACGTCGCTATTCACGCGGGTTTTGTGCCTGAAATACTGTCTATTCAGTTGTCACAGTTCAGAAGAAAGGGCTTGTACCTCTTTCTAATAACCGTGACTTTTTCCGGAGTAAACCGCAGGTGTTTATAAGCTGTTTTTCAAAATTTCCCGGAGCACATTCAGCCCCCGGCAGATGCTGTCCCGGATAGCACTCTCGGCCACACCCTCGGCCCGCGCAAGCTCCGCCTTGCTGATACCGAGTATGTAATGGGCATACACCCGGCGGCCCTGTTTTTCCGGGAGAGAGGCCAGGGCGGCATACAGGGCCTCGATCTCCTCCTTTTCCTCGTAGAGTTCAGCGGGGGACGGAGCAACGCGCACCGCGCTGTGCTCAATGCAATCCCCCCGATCCAGGGAATACTGCGCTTTGTAGCGGTACATACGGCGGCGGGCGCTGGCCTCCCGGCGGGCGGCGGCACTCATAGCCTCCACCACGTCCTCGGAAACTTCCACCAGCAGATCGGAATGATAAAACGGGTACACGTCCCGCAGATTGATGATCGCCATTGAGAAATCCTCCATTTCGATGTTCAACGGTTGACGGGTTGAATGGATCGAAATGGAGAGTGGCGGAGATCGGCACCCAGGGGAGCCGCCCCGCACCTCTGGCCACGATGGCCAGAAGCCAGATAAACAAAATGCGCTTGCGCGGCACAGAGCCGAACAAGCGCATGAAACGACATATTCACTTAGATACTGCCAAATTTCATGTGCGCCGCCAGAATGTTCCCTTTGAGCGGACGGGCTTTTTTTGACAGGTTAGGGGGATGGAAAATGAATAAGGACACGGCGATACCTCCCGGACACCGCCGTATCCTTAAAAAAGGGCGACTTTATCACACCCCCCGTATTCTCATTTTTTGAAAAGAAAACGGCGGCTTGAATTATTTATTTCAAACCGCCGTTTTCGGCCTCGATATTGCCGTTTTTACAACGGTTTCGCTGTGATTGCGCTAATCGTTACCTCACTCCCATTTGAAACACTTAATTGCAACACCAGAACAGATGATAGTGACGGCCAGCATAACGAGAACAGGGAGCCACACATTTGAAAGCGGTGTTCCTAAAAAGGCAGCTTTCATAAGTTGGATACCCTGTGTCATCGGGAAAAACTGCACAACAGTTTGCATCCCCTTTGGCATTACTTCAAAAGGCAGGGTAGCTCCGGAGAATATAAGCATAGGGAAATATAGGATACAGGCAATTACACTTGCGGTTTTGGCATTTTTAGCAATTCCCCCGACCATCATTCCGATACTTAAAGTGGAAACCATAGTCAAGGACCAACTCCCGATAAATGTAAGCCACGATCCATGTACTTCAACTTTCCAAAAAAGCATAGCCACAGGAATTATCGTGGCGAGGGAAATAACGGAGTAAATAACATAAATCAAAAATTCCACAATTAACAACATAACCGGACTGATTGGTGTTACCTTGAACCGTTTCAGTATTTTTCTTTCACGATATTCTGATACCACCAAAGGCAGGCCCATCAGCCCGCCAGCGCAGATGGAAATGGTACAGAGCGCACCGATGGATTGCTCCAAAAACGTAAATTCAGCTCCTTCAGTCGCTGGTCTTGTTCCATACAGAAAGCCAAGAATAATCAGCACTATTAAAGGTAATATCACGGCAAAGATTACCATGTTCATGTTTCGGATATTCAACTTCAGCTCATTTTTTAAGAGCACAGCAAAAGACCTCATTCCGCATCGACCTCCTCACCAGCAAGTGCTAAATATGCATCCTCAAATTTTTCGCAACCGCTCTTTTTTATGGCCTGCATAATCGTCCCATAGAACGCAATTTGTCCCTTTTTGAGAATACAAATCTCGTCACACAGAGCCTCAACTTCGTCCATAAAGTGCGAAGTTAGAAAAATTGTCATTCCTTGCTTTTTTAGTCCTTCGAGGATTTTCCAAACATCACGCCGGGCCTTTGTGTCAAGACCGGTGGTCAATTCATCCAGAAAAACAACCTGCGGATTGGGGATTAAAGCAAGTACAATAAAAAGCCGCTGGCGTTCTCCACCCGATAGACTTTTGACTGCTGAATTTGTTTTGTTCACAAGTCCGAACTGCGTACACAGCTTTTTCCAGTCGGCTGGGGTCTTATATAGACAAGCGGTTTCTTCGCATAGCTCCGACACTTTAATCTCCGGCTGATAATCACACTCTTGAAATTGAACACCAACCTTTTGGAACAGACGGCGTCTGTCCTTTTGGGGGTCAAGAGAGAGAATAGTCATTTCACCGCTGTCAGCTTTCTTTGTTCCTAAAATGCACTCAATCGTTGTGCTTTTTCCTGCTCCATTTGCCCCCAGCAGGCCGAACACCGTACCTGCCTTTACCGATAGACTCACATGATCTACCGCTGGGAGTTGACCATAGGCTTTTGTCAGCCCCCGCACTTGGATAATTGTTTCCATAGCGATACCTCCTTCATTTTGATAGCAAAAGAATACCACCAGCCCAAAGACTGGTGGTAAAGTGGAGGGTTTTAATAATTTTCCTTCATTTCTTGTAACATTCCCATGATTTTCTTTGCGTTATATTCCGCCGCCGCCAAAGATATGATTAGCCGGTCACAAACCGAAATAATATCCTCTGACTGTTGGGGTGTATTCAATGCGGCTTTAATATCCACATCTGGATTTTTAGATAGCTGGCGGAGCATCCTCAAAATGGCCTCCAAAGAATATTTGGCACAGCGGAGAGAACGGATAATTTTCAATCGTTTTATATCTTCATCTGTATAAACACGGTAGCCATTTTCTTTGCGCTTAACCGTGAGCAATCCATTCATTTCCCAATTTCTCAAGGTGTCCATTGAAATATCCAGATATTCTGATACTTCTTTCCGTTTCATAGAAAACCGATGTACATCCGTTTCCCCGGAAAGAATATCTTGAACAATTTGGATTGCCTCTTCCGCATTGTGGCGCTCGACCGAAAGCCCATCCAGATATTCCTGCGTAAGCGCAATAGCCTGCTCAAAATTTTTGCTTGCAGAGAGTTTAACCACGGATACAATTTTCTTTCTCAACCCGCTTTGGAGCACTTCAATTTGAAATGCTGTTCGGGCAAGTATAAACTGCTGAATATGAAACGTAGTAAAAATCCGATAACCATTTGTTTGTCGCTCTGGTTTTGGAATAAGCCCCAGTTTCTCATAAAGACGTACTGTATTGGGGTGAATACCGATAGCAGTAGCGATCTCAGTTGTTCTATATGTTTCCAAGCCAATCACCTCCTATTATTAACTATACCTCTAACAAAAAGTCTGGTGTTAAAGTATAGGGTTATATTATATCAGGGCATAAAAATTCACGCAAGGATGACATGAAGTTAAACAGTCAGTTGAATGAAATATGCAATCGTTCAAATACTAATACCCGAAATGTAAAATGACATTGGGTGATGTTATGAAGTTTGAACGAGACGAACGACGATTTGATTTTCACGATATAGGGCTCGCCATCAAGCGGGCGCGGGAGGCCAGCGGGATGACGCAGGAGCAACTGGCTTATATTGTTGACCGTTCTCCACGCACTATCATGTATAATGAGAATGACGGCCAGCACCCCAGCCTCAACACCTTTTATCAGATGGTGACAATGTTTGACATATCGGTGGATCAGTATTTTTATCCGTCCAAAAATAACGGGAGTGAGTGCAGAAAGCGGATTGACGCCATGCTGGGTTCCCTGGACGAAAAAGAATTGAAAATCGTGGAGGCCACCATCCAGGCGATGAAAGTGGCCAAAGAAACGGAGGATGCGTAAAGAAAGCGCGGCCTCCGTTTTTTTGCAGAGTTTTGGGGAAGCGCACAAACGGCAAGCAGGGCAAGTGTATTGACACTTGCTATTTTTGCGTTGCAAAAATGCTTGTTGGGGTGCCCCCAAACCCGCTGGCGCTTCTGGCCACACTGGCCAGAAGATACCCTTGTCAGCGGCCCCGGCGCTACCGCTCCTGGGCCTTATTTTCCCGCCCGTCCGTCAGGCCGAGTAGGTGATCCACGTTGCCCTTGACGGCCACCAGCTCCCGCATCTGCCGCTGGGCTTCCCGGTACTCGGCATAAAGGGCTTTCTTCCTCCCGGCCAGCTCCCGGCGGGATTTTTTGAGCACGTCCATTTTGGGGAGCTTCGCCCCGCCCAGGATGTCGCTCATGGAAGCCTTGGCCGCCCGGTAGGTGACAAGCTCGGCCTCATGCTCGACCAGATACTTCCCGCTGTACCGGGCCGCCTTGTAGCCGTCAAACACGGGCCGCGTCCTGGCGTAGTCCACCACGGCGGCCATGAGATCGGTGGTTCTGGAGAGCTGGGCCTCGGTGGCCTGGATTTCCCCGGCCAGCGTGTGGAACCGCTCCACCGCCCCAGCGGTCTGCGCGGCCAGCTCGTCATAGTCGGTCAGTCCATGCTCCATGAGATATTGGAGGGCGGCGGCCATCTGCTTGAGGTTGTAGACCTTGGCCCACCGCTCATAGGCTGGGCCTTTTCCCTGGCGCATTTTCTCTTGAATGTCAATCAGCAGATTGACACGGCGGAGGGCCGGACGGGGCCGCACAGGATCAGCGGCGCGAACAGGGGCCTTGCCGTCAATGACGGCCCGCACGTCCTCCGGGCCGTAACCGTCCCCCAGGGTGGAGGCCCGGAACCGGGCCGCCCGGTCATGGCCGGGGATGCGAAACGAGATCACGCCGCCCCGCCCACGCACCACCTGAACGCCCGCCGCCTCCATGCGGCAGAGAAAATCATCCAGATCGGCGGGCCGCTCCGAGAGGGCCGCATCGATGGCTTGCCGCACTTGCTCCTTTTGCGAGGGCGGGCGATCCCCGCCCAGCCACTGGCCATAATGGAGAAAGCGGCCCTTGCTGTGGAGCTTGGGATGCTCGATCACGGACAGGGCGTGTTCCAGGCATACCCGGTCGGAGAGCCGCCGCAGGGCCGCCGCCGATCTGAAAAAATCCCGGAATTTCCCGGTACAGTCCAGGGCCGTGGAATTGTAGTAAATATGGTTGTGGATGTGCTGGCGGTCTGTGTGGGTGGCAACGAAAAAGGCGTGTCTGCCCTTTGTCCAGCGCAGGGCCGTTTCATAGCCCACCCGGTTTGCCTCCTCCGGGGTGATCTCCCCCGGCTTAAAGGACTGGCGGATCTGATAGCAGAGCACATCCGCATCCCGCTTCTGCTCCCGGCCCGTGACAGCCTTGTACTTGGCCTTTGTCAGAAGAAACTCGGCGTCGGCTGTGCGGTAGTCGCACTCATAGCAGGAGATCAGCTCGCCGCCCTGGGTCTTGTCCGGGTTCTGCCCGTAGTCAAAGCGGCCTTTGAGGGACTGCGCGATGGTTTCCCCCTTGCTGATGTGGTGGGTAATCAGGCATGTTGTGGCCGTGGGTGTCCCCCCTTTCTGTAAGAAAGGCGGCGGCCCAAACAGCCGCCGCCCGCTTCTGGCCACACTGGCCAGAGGTAAGTACATTGGAAAGAAATTTTATTTAGTGGAGATAATGTCGTTTCTGCTGGACAATTTTTATACCTGGATATATAATTTTTAGTAGACAGTTTTTCTGAAAAATTACCGAAAGGTGGACTTCAAATGGCAAGGCGAGTGTTTTTTAGTTTCCATTATGATAACGACATCAACCGCTCTATGACAGTTCGAAATAGTTGGGTTACTCAAGGGAAAGAAGCGGCGGGTTTTATTGATAAGGCTGAATTTGAAAAAGTCAAGAGGCAAGGGGATCAGGCTATACGCAATTGGATTGATAAACAGCTTGAGGGCACATCTGTAACTGTTGTGTTAATCGGATCTGATACATTAAATAGGCCCTTTGTCCAGTATGAAATTTGTCAAAGCTTGCAACGCAACAATGGAATAATAGGTGTGCATATTCACAACATCCGGGATATGCTAACATCAAGAACTTGCACTAAAGGCGTCACTCATACAATTATTGGACGATATTCTGATGGGCACCCTGCATATTTTGATGAAGTCTGCGATGGAATTTATGACTATACTATGCAAAACGGGTATAATAATTTAGGCATATGGATTGAAATGGCCGCCCTAAAGCATGGAAGATAGATATTTGGAGGGAGTAGACTCCGTGGACGCTAAAATACAACATCTTCAGATGATACAAGGCATAATAAGTAGAATGGCTGGCAACTCCTTTTTGTTAAAGGGGTGGGCTGTGACTCTTATTGCAGGAATTTTTGCTTTATCAAGTAATGATACAGATCAACGGTATTTTTTGGTCGCTTACATCCCTATACTAATCTTTTGGGGGCTTGACTCATATTATCTGTGTCAAGAGCGGCGATACAGGAAATTATATGACCTTGTTCGTTCTAAAGACAATGAACACATTGATTTTTCAATGAATATTTCCGCAGATGATACTGTAGACGAAAAAACAACTTATCGAAATTGTATATTATCTGTTACTGAATTGTGGTTCTATTTTCCTTTGGCTTTACTGTCGGCCATTATTATAATTGTCACGCACCTTTAATATTTCAGAAATAAAGCGCGGTGAAAGTCATTAGATATTTTCACCGCGCCTTTTTATAACACTATCAATTGCGCCAGCTTTTTCAACAGATCGGAGAGCGGCCCCCACAGTTCGGCATAGTCTTTTTGCAGGGCCTTGATCTCTTCCGGGTACACGCCGTAGGTGTTGGCGTGGATGGCCACCTGGTTCAGATTGTTGGCGCACCGCCGCTGGAGGGACACCAGCTCCCGGACGGGGGCGAGGTCTACATGGAGCACATAGCCATTCAAGGCCATCTTGCGGACATAGGCGCTCATGTTGCGGATGCCCGCCTCGTCCATGCGCTCCCGGATAGCCGCCAGTTCATCGGGGCGCACCCACACACAGATGGGCACATCCCGGACGCGCTTCCTGCTCACCGCTCCTCCCGTTCCCGGCTCCGACAGGCGCGGGGCGGCTCCTTTACCTTGTCCAGCGGCTTTTCCTCCTCCGGGGGCTGGGGAGCGCCGAACACGCCGCACAGCCGCCGCACCTCCAGATCGGCAAGCTCACGCTCGCGCTGTTTTTCCATGCTGATACCTCCTAACGCTCGCCCCGGTCAGGGGCTTTCTTGTTTGGGGCCTCCGGCCCCCGGTGCTCCTGGGCTTCCCGCTGGGCGGCCTGGAGCTGTTCGGCAATCGGCTGTTTTCCTTTTTGCCTGCGGGCGCGGGCGGCCACCTGAAGCTCTACCCCACGGGCGGATGCGGCCAGTTGTTCCGGGGTGACATACTCTTTCACCGCATAACTGCCGAAGTCAGAATAAAACCACGTCAGCCGCTTCTGTTCCGGGACACGGTGAGCATCCTCCCATTTGCCCACCACCTGGGCCTGGGCATCCATCTGCCGCCGAATGTCCAGATTGCTGCGGGAGGGCCGCAACTCATAATCCCGCAATTCCTGCTCCGTCAGCGGCTGGGCATAGGTGATAGCGCCCCACGCCTGGAACGCCTCACCCGGCACCTGCTGGCGGCCAGCATAGATGTCCATGTGAATGGGCCGGTTGAAGTAGCTCTTGGGATAGGTGCCGATGTCGATGGGCCGCTGGGTGGAGTAGTATTGGTAGGCTTCCTGATCCGGGGTTTGCTCCACCTCCCGCACATGGTAGCGCCGCTGGTAGTCCTCGGCCCGGTTGTGCAAGTCGCGCTCCGCCATATCCGGCTCGTTGTGGTAGTGGCCCCAAAAGTAGTCCCGGTGTCCATCCTGCTCATTGAATTGCCATGTCACATAGGGGTTGGGGGCCTTGGGGTTTTCCCCCAGGGCAAAGCCGCATTTGTTGTCAAACAAAATCGTGCGGCGGATCACATAATCCGCATTGATCTCCACAGGCGATCTCCTTTCCAAAATGTTGACAGCATCCAGGGCAAACCGGGGCGGGCCGTAGAAACATACGGCCCACCCCGGAAGCGGCCCCGGAGAGCCTTGCAGTAAGCGGGTTTTCCGGGGCCTAATTGTCAACGCCCCAGCCCCGTTTTCTCCTCATGTGCTCCCGCTGTTGGCGGCGGTGGGCGGCCTTAGAACAGGCCGCCGAGCAGTAGGTCAGCCGCCCGTCCGGGGGAACGGGCCTGCCGCAGACGGGACAGCTCTTGAAGCAAGGGGGCGGCCCCTCGGTCAAAAGGGCCGCCTCCAGCGCCGGATCAAGGGGCAGGACGGCCTCCCGGAAGTAGCGGCACAGCGCCCCGGTGTAGCACTTGCCCAGCATATAACACGCACAGTCCAAGGGCAGACAGCCATAGTCCCGGTCATAGTTGGCGCACCACCGCACCACCAGGGAGCGGATGGCGGCCCGCTCCTCACGGGTCAGCTCCCGGTTCATTCCTCCAGCTCCTCGCCGTCCTCGTCCCAGGGAGGATTGTCCTCATAGTCCTCCGGGCCGTCATAGGCGGCCTCGTCATAGTCCTCCTCCGGGGCGGCGGCCTGTTGGCGCTTGGGGCGGTAAATTTTGAAATACCAGCCAGCCCCGCCGCCGACGGCCATCACGGCCAGCACCAGCAGAAGCGGCCCGGCCCCGGCCTTTTTCTCCGGCTCCGGGTCGGGTTCCGGTGTGGGTTCCGGGTCAGGCTCCGGCTCCGGGGCAGGGGTCACTGTGGCGGCCCCCTCGGTATTCTCCGCCAGGGCCATCAGGTCGGCCACGGTGACGGCGTTCAGAAAGTACACATTTTCCGTGCTTTTCTGCCTGTCGATCACCAGATAGAACACAGCCTCGTCCGCCGTGGTAATGGTGAAAAACTCCTTGCCCTCGTCATCGGTGGCGTTGTCCAGCACCGTCCCCTGGCCGTCCGGGGTCAGGGAGTTCGGCTCCGGGGAGGGTTCCGGCTCCGCCGGATCATAGCCCCCGGTGGTTTCCCCGCCGTCCGCATAGGCATAGGCGGGTACGGCAAAGCCGCACATCAGAACGGCGGCGCACAGGGCCGCCGCCAGCACACGCCCCTTTTTCATTCCGCCACCCCGCTTTCCTCCGGCCCGGACTTCTGGCCACCCTGGCCAGAAGCGCCCCGGAGCTTCTGGAGCAGGAGGGGCAGATCGGCCAGGGGGACGCTCATGCCCCGCACGATGTCCACGATCTCCTCATTCTCCGCCTCCCGGTGCTTCTGTTCCAGTTCCTTCAACCGGGCCTGCTGTTCGCTGATCTTGGCCTTGACCTTGTCGATCTCCGCCTGGATTTTTGCGCTTTTGCTCGTTGCCATTGATAACCTCCATTCATGTCATGGTAAACGCCCGTAGGCGTAAAGGTGGGATTGCCAGTAGTTGCTGTTCAGGTTGGAATATTGGACGGGATCTCCACAGTGGAGCATCCAGCCATCCCCCACATACAGCCCACAATGGCTGACCCCCGGCGTATCGTAAGTGCCCACAAAGAATACCAGATCGCCGGGCCGGGGTGAGCTGGTGGGGGTGCAGTAGTTGTAAAGGCCCTGCGCTCCCAGCCGCCCCACGTCCCAGCCGCATTGATTGAGCACCCAGGAAAGGTAGCCGGAGCAGTCAAAGGAGGTGGACGGACTGGAACCGCCCCACACATAGGGGTAGCCGATGTATTTCTCCGCCTCGGCCAGCAGGGCCGCAAAGGCTTCATCTTCCAGATACGCCTCCGGCACCTCATGGCCGGCGGGCCGGTTGGTGATGTACTTGCCGATATAGCCGGACGCGGGGAAAAGGTCGGGCCTGTTCCCCAGGGTAGCCATAAAGAGGGCGTACCGGGAGAGCTGATCCCCGCCCATGATGTAGACGGGCAAATGGGACAGGTTCTCATCTTTCAGGGTGACATAGCAGATATAGTAATTGTAGGGCACCTGCACCGTGTAGGAGTTGCCCTCGCTGTCGGTGCGGTGCTCCGTGCGATACCGCACCTCCACCACCACATCCTCGGTGAGAATGTACTGGCGGTCAAAGAGCATTTGCAGGGTGCCCTGCACCTCGTCCACCGTCCACGCCCCCTCATGGATCGCGCAGAGGGTGGAGATCAGCACATAGGGGTCATGCCCGATGTCCGCAAGGTCAAAGTGGTACTCGTCATAGTCGTGGGTGCTTTCATAGCTGTCCAGGTAGTCCTGAAGCTCCGCCTCCAGGGCGCAGTAGTCGGCCTCAGCCCCCAGCATATCCGCGTCCTCACATGGATAGGTGCTGGCCGCCACGCCGCCCACAGTCCCGTTGCCCACCGTCACCAGGGAGGACATACAGGACTGCATCACCACCAGGAGCAGGACACTGGCGGTCAGGAACAAGACCCCCACGGGATGCCGCCGGACAAAGCCGGACACAGCCCTGCCGCCGCTGGCCGCCGTTTTCCCGGCGGACTTGGCACTCTGCTTGGCGGCCTCCCGCGCCTGTTTCTGGTACTGCCGTTTCAGCTTGTGCTTGTGCCATTGGCGGGAGAGGGCGTTTTTCATGGCCTCCGGGTGCTCCTGGGCCAGCTTGCGGCTCTGATAGTCGGCCTGGGCCTTGATGTAGCGGGACTCGGCGCGGGCGGCGGCCCTGGCCGGATGGGTGCGGACGCGCTTCTTGACAAAGCGGACAGTCTTTCCGCCCACCACCTCACCCGCCAGCTCGGAGCGGTGAGCGCCCTCGGTGCCTACGTTTTCCTGCTCCACCTCGTAGAGCTTGCCATGCACAAAGCCGTGAACACCCTGGCCAGCGACCCGGCCCACGCGCTTGACGGGGCCGGGGCGCTTGGGCGGCTCCTGGTTCGCCAGCTTGCCGCGGGCTGCCTCCAGCTTGTCCCACCGCTTTTCCATGCGGAGCTTGGAGCGGTTCACCCGCTCCTGGTTGCTCTCCTGCCGGAATTTTGACTTTTCAGACCTCTGGCCAGTGTGGCCAGAAGCGTCCCCGGCTGGGTCATTCGTCTTTCCGCTCATGGGCATTGTCCTCCGGTTTGGTGGTCAGCAGGGTATATAGCTCGGTATCCTTAGGGAAGCGATCCACAAAGGGGATGGCGGTATCGCCGTAAAACAGCAGGCCCTCGCCGGAACCGGAATGGGTGACGTAGGAGAGCTGATGGGGGCTGATTCCCAGGTGGCTGGCCAGCACCTCCCGATCCCCGGCGGCCTGAGACAGCAGATAGAGAAAATCACAGTTGCCGAAAATGGACTCGATCTCACTGCTCTCCAAAAGGCTTTTCACATTTTGCGTGATCCCGCTGGGGATCGCCCCCCACTTGCGGAAGCGGCGGAATATCTCCACGCTGTATGCCGCCGTCTGCGGATCGGACAACAGCACATGAAATTCATCCTGGTACACCCAGGTCGCCCGATGCCTGTCCCGGTTGGCCGTCACCCGGCCCCACACCTGATCCGTGAGGATGAGAAGCCCGATCTTTTTCAGCATCTTCCCCAGGGCCTTGATGTCGTAGCACAGCAGACGGCTGTTTACCTCCACATTGGTGCGGTGGTTAAAGAGGTTGAGCGATCCCGTGCAGTACAGTTCCAGGGCGGAGGCCACACGCTGGGCCTCCGGCTCCGGCTGGCGCAAAAGCTCCTCATACAAGTCCTGGAGAATGGGCATCCGCTCCGGGGCCGGGTCTGCCAGATAGGGGCGGTAGACGTTCCGCACCGCCCGGTCAATGACGGTTTTCTCCACCGGGGCCAGCCCGCCCCGGCCTCCCACGATCAGCTCACACAGGGACAAAATAAAGTCGCTTTTCAGGGAAAGAGGATCTTCGTCGTCGGCGTAGTCCGGGTTGATGTCCATCGGATTGATGTAGGTGCCGGAGGTGGCCGAGGGGGTGAGCTTCACCACCTGTCCCCCCAGGCGGTTGACAAGGGGGTAATATTCCCCCTCCGGGTCTGCTATGACAATATCATCCTCCGGCCACGTCAGAAATACGTTGACGATCTCACGCTTGGCGGCAAAGCTCTTGCCGCTTCCGGGGGTGCCCAGGAACAGGCCGTTGGGATTTTTCAGCCGCTTGCGGTCTGCCATGATGATGTTCCCGGAAAGGGCGTTCATGCCGTAGTAGAGGGCTTGACCGTCCATCCGAAGCTCCTTTGTCATAAAGGGAATGAAAATGGCCGTGGAGCTGGTGGTCATCCCCCGCTGTATCTCGATGCCGTTGTACCCCAGGGGGAGGGAGGACATATAGCCCTGCTCCTGTTGCCAGTCCAGCCGCCGCAGGGCGCAGTTGTGCTTTTGGGCGATGCCGGAAACGGTGAACACCTCGTTTTCCAGCTTCTCCCGCGTGGGGGCCATGTTCACCACCAGGAACGTGAGCAGGAACATCCGCTCGTTGCGGGACTGGAGATCGGCCAGGAGGGCCGCCGCGTCCTTGGAGTAGGTGACAAGATCGGGCGGCAGAATATCCGGGTCATAGCCGCTCCGGGTGGCCTTGCGCTGTTCCTCCACCTTCATTTTGTCAATGTCGCTGATCTTGCCCTTGACCGTCTTGATGGCCTTGGTCTGGTCTACGGTCTGGACGTGGAGGGTGACGATCATTTCCGCATCCAGCTCCAGCAGTTCCAAAAGGAGCTTGTCGGACAGCTCGGACGCCATGATCTGCAAGTAGAAGGCCGCACCCCAGTATTGGCCCACCCGGAACGTGCGGGAGGGGCGGAAGTCGAAGCTGTCCGGGACGATGAAATCCTTTGTCCCCATGCCCGTCCGGGGAATATCCGCCCAGGAGAAGCGGAACGCCTCCCGGCCTCCGGGGTGGAGCTGGCCGTGGATGGCCTCCAGCCGCTCCCAGCCGTTGAGCGTGTGGGACTGTACCCCCAGCTTCTTGAAGTTGCCCATGATGTCCGCCTCCACGCGCTCCAGCCGGGGCCGGGCCTCGGCCAGCGTGGCGCAGGGTACGCCAAAGGTGATGTACTTGGAGCGGACGATCCCGTTATTGCTCCGGGCGATCTGCCGTTTGAGCATATCCACATACTCCGCCCGGATGCTGTCAAAGGCATCGTGGGCCATAGGGATATTGACCTTGTAGCGGCTCCCGCCACGGGAGCGGTGATTGACGAACGAGAGCTGGAACGGCAGGGCGCTGTCAAAATAATTCAGGAACGAGCACCAGCCGTTGAAGATGGCCGTCTGATCCTCGGTGCTTGCCACCGAGTAATTGATGTCCTCATAGGCGATGGTCTTGGTGTAGTAGCCGTCCCGTACCCGGCAAACGCCGTCTTTGAGCATTTCCACATAGGGGACGGTCTGCTGGGCGGAGAGGGCCGCCCGCCCTTTACCCCTTGCGGGGCCGGATCTTGGTTTTTGCTTTCCCTGCAATCGGTTCCTCCTTTTCCAAACCGCCCTGCCCGGTAAAGGGGGCGTACATATTCTCGGTGCGGTAGGGCCTCACGCCGGGGCGCAGAAAACGCGCCCGGACGATGTTCCGCAACACTTTTTCAAACGGCAGGCCGTCCCGCTCATACATCGCCATGAAAAAGGCGGGGAGCATGATGACCAGCATCAGGAACATGGCCCCGGTGTTGCCGATGGCAGACCGGGCCAGCAGAAAGGCGGGGATGCCCACCGCCGCCGCGCCGCCAAAGCACACAAGCTGGCGGCCCGTCAGATTGAACGCAACTTTGGTTTTGATCTTGGACAGATCGTTGGGGATGCTCACATAGGCCATGCCCCACCCTCCTTTCCGGCCTTGACCGCTTCTGGCCACGATGGCCATAAGTCCGGGGTGGACTCCACCTCGTTGCCCCACACATCCCAGCTGGGAGGGGTCTGGCGGGCGAACAGCTCCACGCGGGGCACGTCGCCCATAAGGGCCGCGATCTTGTCCCGCGCCTCGTCCGGCTTGCGGCTGTGCTCCTGGATGGGGGAGATAATGAACTGATGGACGTTGGCCGCCCGTCGTTTCGGATGTCCCCTGGTCGCCAGCAGACACACCTCCGCATTTCCCCGCGTCCAGAAGCCCAGGCCATAAAACCAGCTATCCGCCTTTTTGTTCTTTTTCAGCCAGACGAAAGCCACGGATTTATAGGTGAAGCCCCAGGCCCGGATCAGCCGCAGGGCCTCCGGGAGCTGGGGGAAGGTGGCCCACAAAAAAAGCGCACAGTCCGGGGCCGCCAGATCGGCCACGGGCAGGGCGCACAATTCCTCGATCCCCATTGTGGGGTAATGGTGTTCCGCCGCCCCCTGCAAACCCTTTTGGGAATACCGCCAGGGCGGGTCGGCGTAGATCACAGAATACTTCCCGATGGTTACACCCCTTTCCCGCCCTGGCAGACAGCCTCCCGCGCCCGTTCCAGGCGCTCGGTGGCCGGGCCGTAAAAGGCCGGGGCGTTTTCAAAGCAGATGAAGCGGCGGCCCGTGTTCAGGGCGGCCACCGCTGTCGTGCCGCTCCCCGCGCAGATGTCCGCCACCACCTGTCCCTCGTTGGTATAGGTGCGGATCAGATACTCGCACAAGTCCACCGGCTTCTGCGTGGGGTGGATGGTGCGCTGTACGCCCGGAAACGTCAGCACGTTCCCAGGAAACCGAAGTCCATCCTCCGAGCCACTGCCGGAACGGACGAATTTCCCGTAGTTGGGACTTTCTCCGCTCTGCGCCATGACTTTCTTGTAAGGCTTGCCCTGCTCAAACTGCGGATTGTAGAGCGGGAGCTTGCGGTAAAACACCAGGATGTTCTCCGTCTTTTTCAACGGGGCGCGGCGGGCGTTGAGAAATCCGGTACAGCGGCTTTTGCACCATACCCATTCATAGCGGAGCATGGGGAGGTTAGAGGCCCCCAGCACCTTGTCATAGGGACACTGCGCGAACAGGAGCACCGCGCCATCCGGCTTCACCGCCCACCGCACCGCCTCCCACAGCTCCGGGAGGGGCAGGGGCACATCCCAATAGTTCCGCGTGGTGCCATAGGGCGGATCGGTCAAGAGCATATCCACCGAATGACGGGGCAGAGAGCGAAGCCCCTCGATCCCGTCCATGAGAAACAGACCGTCCGGGGCCAGGGGCCGCCCGTCCGGGGCGAAGTTCTGGTCACACTGGCCAGAAGTAGGATTCTCTGTCATAGATCACTTTCCTTTTAATGTACTTTTGCAGCTTTTGATGATAAAATTAAAGTAAGAGGTGATTTTGATGGAGTACGAAATTGATATGGATTTATGTATGGATTACAGTGAATTAGTAAAAAGCTGGATGAAATGTCGAGGTATCCAGTCTGATAAGGATAGCGAGGATTTATGGTATGATTTTTTCAATTTACAGAAAAAATCTGTCAGGCCCCAAAAGCGTACAGTTCTTTACTCAAAAGAATTTACTTGTCCACCAGAAGTAAACATGGGGTTAAAACTACTCGTGCAAAAGTTTGAAAATGGCGAGGATGTTTCCCCGCATTTGAGCAAAGGCGCAACATCACCGGCCGAATTTGATGGATTACTTTATGATTGGGGAATTTACCATTTCCATCTTGGGGAAACGATTGATAATCAGACAGGACGTATTAAGCGTACTGGCCCAGTTCTATTTGCTAAAATTGACGATGAGAATGTCTATTGCATCAATATATATTGCCACGGGAAAAATGTTCAGCAACCTTGGACTAAACAGGATTTACTGAAAATCATACATAATAATTGGCCACAAACAATAGCAAAGTGGAAATTACCAGATGGAATAAAACTATATCCAGAAAGTATTACACCTCCAACAGATGCTCAGTATGCATCTTTACGAAAAAGCGGAATTAGTACGGCTATCTTCGTTGACAAAGGTATTGCTTACCTTTCCCCTGGTGGTGGCTATATGTCGACTGGCCATAGCCAAGAAATTGTGCGTTACTGCCAAAGAGTTCACAATACGCTAAGACGCTATGAGCTATATATCAGAGATAATGTCACCTCGCTTGTAATAAAGATTGAAAAAGGTGCCGGGAAACCTGTTGGTCGCAAATTGAATTTTAAGCTGATTGGAACAGACAATGGGCTTTATATTGAGGAACAACAGTCAAAAATCATCTTATTCAAAGTTGAATTTTAGTGAGCGCCGAAGATGCGCTGGGCGATGCCGCCCGTTTTGAACAGCATGAAGCAGAGTAAAACTGTGTAGCCAATAGTTCCCCAAACGGCCCCGATAGGGTCGCCGCTTGTGGCGATCCCTCGGATCAGCACCGCATAGATGGCCACGCATACCAGAATGAGCATCCCCTGGAACGCCACAGCAAACAGGGATTTCAGGTAGTTCTGCCCTGTCCCGCCCAGCTCCCGGTTGGAGAGGGTTGCCACAGGAAGGGGCGCTAAACTGGTGAGCAGGTATATTTCAATCATGCGGCCATACACCAGAACAAAAATAATGATGTTCAGGGCCAGCATGGTAACTTTGATCAGAATGGACTGCATGAACAGCCCCAGCAGAGCGCCCAGGCCCATCCCCTCCAGGGTGGCCTCCAGCTCGGCCAGCATATCCGGGGTGACATCGGTGGAGTCTTGGATCAGCCCCGCTGCCTGGGTGATGGCGGACTGCGACACATCAAACACCGCCATAACGATGTTGAATGTGTTGGAGAGAATCAGGATGGCACAAGCGGTTTTGAATACCCACTTGTAGATATTCGCCACATCAAACTCGTGCATATTGTTCTTTTCCAGGATCATCTGGATCAGCTCATAGGTCGCCACAAAGGTGAGCACCAGCCCCGCGATGGGCAGGATCACCGTTTCGGAAAGTGTGCGGATCAGGGAGAACACCCCGGCGTTCCATGCCGCCGGGGGTGTCCCCACCTGTACCGCGATCTCCCCGACCTGGGCATTGACGTTATCAAACAGGCCGCTCAGGTTCCCCATGATCCCGTCAACTAACAGCTCTTTGAGCCATTCCGTGATCCAGTCGGTGAGAATACCCATGCGCCGCCCTTAAAACAGGGTGGACAGCAGGGGGATCAGCGTCGTGCCCAGCAGGATGATGCCGCCGCCCGCCATGAGCTGTTTGATCCCCTGGCTTTTTGCCGCCGCGTTGTCCGAACCGTAGCCCTCCAGCAGATTGACAACGCCCCACACGCCCAGGCCAGCGCCCAGGGCCACCACCAGGATCTGCAACGTATCAATAGCAGAAGTGAAAAACGCCATATAGCCTCCATTTCTCCGGGTGTTCCCCGGCCATGAAAAAAGCCGCCATTTCTGGCGGCAGGTTACATCCTCTGGTCACGATGGCCAGAAGTTATACAAAGGTGTCCGGGTCGTCAAGATCATCATAGTTGAGGATGTCCTCGTCCTCTTCCATGTGCTCGTCCGGCACGTCCACCTCGTACACGGTGTATTCCTCGTTGGGATTGATTTTGTCCATGCGGCGGCAGATCAGGCGGCCCAGGTCAAAGGTGTGCCGCTTGTCCGCCTCGGATGTGTATTTGTAGTTGGGGTGCTTTTTCAAATCGTACTTGGGGGAGTAGAACGGGGGCAGGCCCCGGAGCTGTAAGATGCATTTGTCCCCCGGCATGGTGGCAAGCTCGGCGGGGGTCATCAGCTCCCGGCCCAGCCGCTGGGTGTTTTGGCTGAAACTCTCAGACTGCCCACGGGAGCGGCTTTCCGTCTGCATGGAGATGGTGGCCTTGCCCAGCCAGTTTTCCGAGATTTCCTTGATGGTGCTTGCCTCCCGGCCTCCCAGGAAGATCACGCTGTCCATGTTGCCCAAGATCGTTTCCGCGTGCTTGTCATAGATGGCCTTGCATTGGGCCATCTGCTGGTACAGGAGCACCAGGGAAACCTCGCGGGAGCGGATCACAGCCACCAGCTTTTGCAGGTCTGGCACCTGCCCCGTGTTGGCCGCCTCGTCCCACAGCACCCGCACATGATGGGGCAGACGGCCCCCGTGAATATTGTCTGCCCGTTCACACAGGAGATTGAACATCTGCGAAAAGGCCAGCGCCACCAGGAAATTGTAAGTGCTGTCCGTGTCGCTGATCACGAAAAACGTGGCTGTCCGCCGATCCCCCATGCGGTCAAGCTCCATTTCGTCATAGCTCATGATCTCCCGGAGCTGGGGGATGTCAAAGGGAGCCAGCCGCGCACCGCAGGAAATCAGGATCGAGCGGGCGGTTTTGCCGCTGGCTAATTTGTATTTACGGTATTGCTTCACCGCAAAACAGTCCGGCTTGCGCTTCTCCAGTCCGGCGAACATATAATCCACCGCGTTCATAAAATCATCGTCATCCTCTCTGACCTCCATGCCGCTGATCAGGTCAACCAGGGTATTCATATTCCTGTCCTCGGCGGGGGCCTCGAAGATGATATAGGCGATCAGGGCGCAGTATAAGAGCGTTTCCGATTTCGTCCAGAATGGATCGCCCTCCTTGCCCTCGCCTTTGGTGTTGGAGATCAGGGCATTGACGAATTTCAGGATGTCCGCCTCGTTGCGGATATAGGCCAGCGGGTTATAGTGCATACTCTTGGAAAAGTCGATGCTGTTGAAAACCTTGATCCTGTACCCCTTTTTCTTTTGGAGAAACCAGCCCACCTGGGATAATACGCCGCCCTTGGGGTCTACCACCACATAGGAAGAATGGGCCTGGAGAAGCTGGGGCGTGAGCCAAAACCGCGTTTTGCCGGAGCCGGACGAGCCGATCACACAGCAATTCAGGTTCCGGGCGTTGGCCGGGTTCTTGGGCCGGGTGTTCATGGTGAGAAATTCCGTCCCGGTGAGAATGACGTTGTTCTCAAACCTGGGATCGATAAAGGGCTTGATGTCCTTTTCCGTTCCAAACCGGGCCGATCCATATTCTTCATCGTGGCGGTATTTCTTTGCCTTTTTGCTTTTGCAGTAGATCAGCAGGCGGAAGCCCGCCGCGCCCACAATGCCAATGAGCCAGTCAAAGGGATGAAGTCCCGGCGCAAGGTCGGCAAAGGCCGGGCCGATGGTCTGCCCCAGACCCATGAGCTTGTGGGCGAAGTCCGCGCCCGCCGCCAGACGGTAGGCTGTGCCCACTTTCAGACACGCCCACAGAATGAACAGGTAAGGCACGTTGGGAAGAATGTACTTGCGGACGTTATCTGTCCTCAGCCGTTACCTCCTTTTCCCGTTCCCGGTGGCGCTGGGGCTGTTGCCGCACCAGCGCCTGGGCATGTTTGAGCTGTTCCCGGACAGGGACGCACCGCTCTTTGGAGCGGTTCAGCGTACGCCGGGAGTATTCCGCAAAACAGCCTGTGATGGCGTCCGCCTGTTTTGCCTTGAACAGCAACAGATATTTTCCTTTTTCCACAGGGCAGATGGCGTAGTCAACGCCCCACTTCCGGGCCACCCGGTCAAACTGCCGGGGATCGCCGGGGAGTTCCATGCCGCTGGTGTCCCCGCCGTGGCGCAGGAGCTTTCTCGCGCTCTGCTTTCCCTGGGGCGCTTGCCCAGCCCGCTGGGCCTTGCGGATTTTCCGGGCCGCCGCACCCAGCACATAGGCGAGGCCCCGCGCCGTCAGCTTTCCGGCCCGGACGGTGATGGCGATGGTGCTGCGGGACACTTCTTCATCGATCAGGCAAACCGCCTCCTTTCAGGCCGCACCTCTGGCCACGCTGGCCAGAAGCGGCTGTTATCGCTCCTCATGCCCCCTTTGGGGGTGGCGGCGCTCCGCCGCAAGGGATGAGCGGTCTATGATTTCCTGATAGGCGGCCATCTGCTCCCGGATCGTCAGCTTGGGAAAGGAAAAGACCTTGTGCTCGTCCGGGATGTCCTCGTGCCCGTGGTAATGCTCCACAAACTGACTGCGGTTGTTCTGGACATAGCCTCCGGGCGCGAAATGGCCGTTGTCGTTAAGCCGGATGTCCCGCCCGTATGCCTCATAGTCAAAATAGTCCAGCAGGTGCTCCGGCACATCAATGGCCTCCATCTCTTCCACATAGATGCGGCCCAGGGCTTCATCGTCCCTTACACCGGGATAAAACTCAAAGCAGTCCAGGTTTTGCGCCAGATTGATCAGTTCGGCCACGCTGGACGTGTACTCGCCGCTGTCAATGACCGCTTCAAACTTTTCCCGCTCCCCCTGATCCAGCTCGGAGAGCAGACAGGCCAGATGGTTCAACTCGTCCAGATTTTCATACTCGCCCAAATAGTCATACAGCCCCAGCACATCCCCGTCGAAGCTGGTAATGAAGATTTCCCCATACCGCACCCCGTCCACGCCGATCCGCTTCAAGAGGGCTTGCACCTCCTCGGCGGTGGTAGGGAATTTCAGCCTTTCACCCACCATCTCCCCCTCGTTGTATTTGCCCAGGTTCGTGACGTAGGCTTCAAACAGGGAGGGCATATCAGCGCCGCCTCCGGCCCTGGCCCTTGACCGTCAGGATGCCCTCCAGAGTGGTGGCCGTGATCCCCAGACGCTGGGCCACGGCGATGTCGTTTTTCATTTCCTCCGTGACGGGACTCCCGCATACCACCAGCACACGGGAGCGGCGGAGCAGGTCGCGCCCCATGTCGGTGCCGTCCTTGTGCTCCTGGGGCACCGCGTCATTCAGGATCAAGGGGAGATAGAGCGTGGGGCAGATGGGGGAAAAGCCCGCCTCATAGACAGCACGGCAATACTTGGCCGCCTGTTCCGTGATCTCGCTTTCGTCACCGCGCCATGCGGCGGTAATATACGCAAGGGGTCGTTTCATAGTCAAAACCTCCAATTCTAATCAAATCTCCGGGTGTCAGGTCAACCCTATCCCCCCCGCCCTTTCCCTCTCCAGGGAAAGGGGGCGGTTCTGGAGGATATACCCCCGCCGCGCCGCGAGGAATGGCACAGCCGGGGCGGGCCGTCAAGGGCAGGCCGCCGCAAGCGGCGGGGCGTTCCGCCCCCTTGACCGCCAGCTCCCGCCCGCGCCCGAAAACAGGCGGCGACGGGGGATATAAACCGCCATGGCCTTTCAAATCAGGGGACGCGGGGCAGAAAAACGCCTCTGGCCACACTGGCCAGAGGTCACGCCTTTTCCATATCCACCTTTTTGGCCCCCTTGCCCAGCTCCGGGGGCTGTTTCTCCTTCCACTCGTCCAGCAGGGCCACGATCTGCTCCTTCATCTGCCGGGGCGTGGCCTCCGGGCCAAAATACTTCTCCAGCTCAGCGCCAGTAATAATCACGTTGCGATCCTCCTTCTTCTTTTCCTCACCCATGATGCTGTCGATCACATCGGGGTTCAATTCCTTTTTCTTATCCAGCTCCCGCATCCGCTTCGCCTGACCCTGGGAGGGAGAACCCAGGCCGTCAATCGAAACGGCGATATACTTCTGGAGCTTGGGCCGGATGCGGGAAATCTCCACTGCGGGGGTGAATGACAGCTTGCCATCGTCCATCGCCTGTTTCAATTCCGGCACCAGATCATTCAGCCAGAGATACCGCTGAGTCGTTTTCACGCTCATGCCGTTGCGCTGGCCCACGCTTTCCAGGGACAGCTTGCCCGCCTCTTCATCGTTGCCACGCGCCCCCTGGTGCTTGATGGCCTCATACTGCTGTTTCAGGGCCGCCGCCTTTTCACTGGGCAGGAGCTTTTCACGGTGGCGGAGATTGTCATCCGTCATCGCCAGGATCGCCTCGTCATCCGTCATGTTGCGGACGATACACGGCATATTCCGATAGCCAGCCAGCTCACTGGCCCGCTGGCGGCGGTGCCCCGCGATGATCTCATAGCCCCCACCCTCACGGGGACGCACCAGGGCGGGCTGGTTCACACCGCCGGAGCGGACGGACTCCACCAGCCCCCGCATCTCCGCATCGTCACGCACCCCAAACGGGTGATCCTTGAACGGGTGGAGTTCAGAGAGGTCAAGATATACGATCTCCTCTTTCTCGGCGCGGGTGGCATCGCGGGGCTGGGGCGGTTCAAGCGGCGGAGCTTCTTCCTTGGCCGGGACAGGCTTCTCCGGGGTCTTTTTCACGCGGCCCGCCTTGGCAGGACTGGAGGGCGCACCCCTGCCGGGGGCGGCCCGTTTGTCTTTGCCGGGGACCTTGTCCGCCTTGCCGGACAGCTCCGCCTTGTCCTCGGTTTTGGCCTTGGGAGCGCAGCCACGCTTGGGCTTTTGCTTCTTCGCCTCCAGTTCAGCAATCGGAATTTCCCATTCCTGGCGGGCATCACTTTTTTCAGACCCAGCAGCCCGCACGTCGGACAGGTCGATCACCTTGCCACCGGCAGGGTCGGGGGTGTCCTTGCCTACATCCGGGATCTCCGGCTGTTCCGGCGCGGGAGGGCCGCCCGGCGGCGCGGGTTCTTCCACGGTGCCAGGAATTTTCGTTTCGTCTGCCATTGTAAACCTCCTCTTTACAGTTTCTATATAAGAACGCCGCCCATAGTCTCAATAGGGCGGCGTTGCAATCAAAATTTTCAGTTTTTAGGATAAAAGCCTCTTGCCAACGGCCTGCAAACCGTTGGGTTAACAGTGATAAGGAAGTAAATTACTTATCAACTGTTAGCTGACGGTTTTTGGGTGCATACGAACTCCCCGTCTGATTCCTAACAGGAATTAGGCGGGGGTTTTTCTTGTTAACAGCGCCTATATTGGAGGATAGCATTATGAAACCATTACTTTCCTGTGAATTTAACATGGACACTGGCTACATTGAACTAAGATATTCTGACGGTCGCATGATTTGCATTAACTGCACCGCTGTAGAGAACGAAGTTGCGAATAGCCGTTTCCAGCGTTCTGAACTGGACTGGCTTATCTACAACGATCCGCTGTCCTATGCGGAATTGATTTTGAATGGTGACCCAGAAGAATACTTGCGAACTGTGACAGTGTTTCCGCCACCAGATTTCATCTAATCAAGCTACGATTGCCTCCCATCTGCCTATTTCGTTTGAGTCAATATTTGTTGTGCACAGTTATGAGATCTTCTTGGTATGTTCTTGACAATTGCAAATAGATGTACTATCATCTGATTGGTTGACGATACATCTATTTTTGCAGAGGTGATGGAACACTTTGGATGCAACACATCGGAAAATCACAAAAATTGCAAGAGAAATCGGAAAGTTTACTGCCCGTACTTTAAAGATAGACGGGGTTGGAACAGCAGAATTTGATTTGATTCACCTGATCCGAAAAAATCCAGGCATCACGCAGTCGGGAATATGTCGCATTCTCGGTGCAGATAAGGGCGCTGTTGCAAAACAAATAGCCAATCTGGAGGCCAAGGGCTACCTGAACCGCGAGGAAAATCCAACGGATAAACGCAGCCAGTTGATTTTTCCCACCGAGAAGGCCAACAATCTGAAAAATTCCAAAGCGCAGATTGAAACAGCGTTTTACGCCTGGCTGACCGAGACCCTCAGCAAAGAGGAACTAACGGAATTTTCTCGTTTGCTGGATGTCCTCTATCAGCGATGCAAGGCGGAGAGTAAAGCCAATTTTTCGAATATAACAAAGCGAATAGAGGCGTGTGATGGGTATGAAATCGGGTAAAGCGAAAAAACATATGTCGCAGGCAATGACATTCATTGTCCTTTTTGGCATTGTCAGCCTTTTCTCGGACATGACCCATGAAGGCGCTTCCAGTATCCGGGGTGCCTATCTCTCTCTTCTGGGGGCATCTGCCGGGGTCATCGGCTTCGCCTCTGGGCTGGGAGAACTGGTGGGTTATTCCATGCGGTATGTTTTTGGACGATTGACAGACCGGACGAAACTATATTGGCCCATGACCATTGCGGGCTATGTGCTGGATATCATTGCTGTTCCGGCTTTGGCTTTGGTGGGCGAACACGGCTGGGTGGCTGCCTGCGCCCTGCTCATTGTGCAGCGAATGGGAAAAGCAATCAAAAAACCTGCAAAGGACACACTTATGTCTTTCGCTTCCTCTCAAGAGGGGACGGGAAAAAGTTTTGGATTGCAGGAACTGCTGGATCAGATCGGTGCATTTCTTGGCCCGGTGCTGCTGTATCTGGTCATGCTGCTGCGTCAACAGGGCAACACCTTTGATGCATACGCCCTGTGCTTTGCTGTGTTGGCTATCCCCGGCGCAATCACCCTTATTTTACTGCTTGTGACCAAACATAAATTTCCAAACCCGGAGCAGTTTGAGCCAGAGCCCAAGGAGTACATCCCCTTTCGTATGAAGCGAGAATTTCTACTCTATATTGCTGGGATCAGTCTGTTTGCATTTGGCTTTATTGATTATTCTCTGGTGCTGATGCACATTTCCAGCACATTCACTAGCCTTTCTGCTGGGTTGGCAGAAACAGGTTCGCTGGTAACGGAAGGCACTTTGCCCCTGCTATATGCCGGTGCTATGCTGGTGGATGCAGTTGCTGCCTTGGTGTTCGGCTATCTTTATGATAAAAAGGGGGTTAAAGTGCTGGTGTTGTCTACGGTCTTTTCTGCTCCGTTTCCGATTCTTATCTTTGCGGGAAAAAGCATCCCAGTGGTGCTGGCAGGCATTGCACTCTGGGGTGTGGGCATGGGAGCGCAGGAGTCCATCCTGAAGGCCGCTGTTACCACGATGGTGCCGAAAAACAGCCGTGCCACAGGCTACGGTATCTTTGAATGTTCCTTTGGCGTTTTCTGGTTTTTAGGCAGCTGGCTGCTGGGAACACTGTATGACGTGAGCATCCCAGCCATGATTGCTGTTTCGGTGGTTGCTCAGTTGGCCGCCATTCCGCTCTATTTGGCATCGGCGAAAGATAGACGGAGAAAATCCGAGGATGGAGGTGATGCAATATGACAAATATGAAAGACACCATCAGAAATGCTCTGGTCTCTAAACTGCAATCATCCTCCCTGGACAGCATTACAGTCACAGATATCGCAACGGACTGCGGTATCTCACGGCAGGCATTCTACTATTATTTCAACGACATTTACGATGTTGTGGAGTCTATCTTCCTGGAGCAGACAGAACGGGCGTTGAATGAATACTCTGATATTGACAGCTGGCAGATCGGCTATATCCGCATGATGCGGTGGACTCTTGCCAACAAATCTCTTGTGATGAATACCTATCGTTCCATCCAAAGGGAATATATCGAGTTTTTCATGTACCGTGTCCTATATCAATACATTATACAAGTCGTTCAGAAGGAGGCTCGGCCATATCAAGTAACGACCAAGCAGTGTGAATTTATCGCAGATTTCTACACCCTGGCCATCAACGCCGTTTCGCTGGAATGGATTCGAAACGGCATGAAGGAGCCGCCGGAGGAAATCGCAGAGAATGTAAACTTTTTGATTGAAGGAGACTTTCAGAAAGCACTGATTCGGTTTGACCGGCAGAATAGGCAGTAATTTTTACACAGGGGGCGGACTGTCAAACAAGCTTTGACAGCCCGCCCCCTGTGTAAATTGTGTTTTTGCGTGTAGAACGGCATAATTATAATTAAAGAAACTTGATTCGCCATCAAAAAAAGGAGGTCTCTTTATGTTTTATACCAATGGAAATTATGCCGCTTTTTGCAAACCCCGGAAGCCGGAAAATATTGAAAACCGCCACGCCTATATTGTGGGCGGTGGTCTGGCGGGCTTGTCGGCTGCCGCATTCCTGATCCGGGACGGTCAGATGCCGGGAGAAAACATCACTGTGCTGGAGGAATTGCACCTGCCGGGCGGCGGATGTGATGGAATTAAGGATGCAAAACTGGGATATGTAATCCGTGGCGGGCGAGAGATGGAAGATCATTTTGAATGTCTGTGGGATCTGTATCGCTCCATCCCTTCTCTGAAAAATCCAGGACAGACAGTGCTTGATGAATTTTATTATCTAAATGTGGATGACCCCAGCAGCTCTCCGATCCGTGTGACCGAAAAGCAGGGTCAGGATGCCCACACACTGCATAAGTTTGGACTGACCGATCAGGCTATCATGGAACTGGCTCGATTGGTTCTTACCCCAGAGAAGGAACTGGATGATAAAAAAATCACCGATGTATTCACCAAGGACTTCTTCGAGTCTAATTTCTGGCTGTTCTGGCGCACTATGTTTGCCTTCGAAGACTGGCACAGTGCTATTGAGATGCGCCGCTACCTGACACGCTTCATCCATCATGCGCACAACATCACCGACCTCTCCTGCCTGAAATTTACTACCTACAACCAGTATGAATCTTTGATTCTTCCCCTGGTACATTATCTGCAAGAGCACGGTGTTCGATTTGAATATAACACAGCTGTGACCAATGTGGAGTTTGATTTTGCGGGCGGGAAAAAGCGGGCGGTTCGCATCCTGTACAAAACCGGAGAAGATCACCGTGTTATTCCCATAAAGCCGGAAGATTTGGTCTTTGTTACTCTGGGTTCTAACACCGATCAGAGTGGCTTTGGCGATCAGACCCACCCAGCCAGCGTCCCCGAAGGGCTGGGGGTAAGCTGGGTGCTATGGAAAAATATCGCCGCACAGAGCAGCGAGTTCGGAAATCCGGAGAAATTCTGCGGAGATATAAGGGGTTCCAACTGGGAATCTGCTACCATCACTTGCTTTGATGAAAAAATTCCTGCTTACATCGCAAAGCTTACCGGTCGGGACCCTTACAATGGAAGAATTGTAACGGGTGGCCCTATTACAGCCCGGGATTCTTCCTGGTTGATGAGCTGGACAGTGAGCAGGCAGCCCCATTTTGCGATTCAAAAGCCCAATGAGATCGTAGCCTGGGTATATGGTCTGTTTTCCGATCAGCCGGGCGATTATGTAAAAAAGACGATGGCAGAGTGTACTGGTGAGGAAATCTGCATGGAATGGCTGTATCACATGGGTGTCCCTGTGGACGAGATCCCTGAATTGGCGCGGAACCATGCGGTGACGATTCCCTGCATGATGCCCTATGTGACCTCTTACTTTATGGCCCGCCGTACCGGTGATCGACCTTTGGTGGTGGTCAACGGAGCAGAAAACTTCGCTTTTATCGGTGAGCATGTGGAAACACCGAATGACACGGTTTTCACAACAGAGTATGCAGTGCGCACTGGCATGGAGGCCGTCTATACCCTTCTGAAGCTGGATCGTGGTGTTCCGGAGGTGTTTGCCTCTCAGTATGACCTCCGCATTCTGCTACGTGTGACCCATCATATGCTGGATGGTAGAAAGATCACCGATATGTCTCTGCCGATGGCGCAGCGCTTTGCGTTGAAACAGGCTTTGAAAAAAATAGAGGGAACCACCATTTACGACCTGCTAACGGAAAACCGTTTGATTTGAGAAGGCGGGATATCATAATAATCAGGTCTCCGAGACATCAGCTGCCAGCAGAGGCCCCGGAGGCCTTTCTCTTTACAGTCAGATCGAAAAAAGGAGGGAAACCATGTCACAAACCACCAAAAGGGCACTGGCCATGTCGCTGAAACACATCATGGCAAAAAAACCGCTGTCCAAAATAACCATCGCAGATATTACGGAGGATTGCGGTATCAACCGGATGACTTTTTATTATCATTTCCAAGATATCTTTGATCTCATTGATTGGATATGCCAAGAAGAAGGTGCTAAAGCCATACAAGGGCGAAAAAATTACAAAACCTGGCAGGAAGGGTTTCTCGCTTTATGCTGTGCAACAAGGGAGAACAGGTCATTTGTGGAAGGTGTGTATCACTCCATCCAGCGAGAAAAAATCGAGAATTATCTTTGCCGAGTTGTATATGATTTACTGTTTGATGTTGTATGTGAACTATCCAAGGACTATTACATTTCTCTCGAAAATAAGCAGTATATCGCCAATTTTTACAAACATGGATTTGTGGGTATCATATTAGAGTGGGTCAAGTGTGGAATGAAAGAAGATCCGAAAATATTTGTCAGTCGGGTGAGTCAGATGATACATGGCCAACTTCTTTTAGCTATTAAGAATATGGCAGAGACACCAATTTTATCAAAAGAGCTGGAATGATAAAACTCTTTACAAAGCACCTTGGATGATGTAATTTTCATCATCCGGGGTGCTTTGTTTATTGTTTGGATATTGGAGTAAAGATACAATATAGGTAAAGAAATGACGAAGGAGGTCATTTGAGTGTATTATTCCAGTGGAAACTATGAAGCTTTTGTTCGGCCACTCAAACCGGAGGGTGTGGAACGAAAATCTGCCTATATTGTTGGAACCGGTCTGGCAGCTTTGACTGCTGCCTGCTATTTGGTGAGAGATGGGCAGATGCCGGGAAAACGCATCCATATCTTTGAGAAGGATCCTATCCCCGGCGGGGCCTGCGACGGCTGGGAGTACCCGGGCTTGGGGTATGTGATGCGGGGCGGTCGTGAGATGGACAACCACTTCGAGGTGATGTGGGATCTGTTTCGATCCATTCCCTCCATTGAGAACCCGGAACTGAGCGTGCTGGACGAGTACTACTATCTCAACAAACGGGACCCCAACTACTCCCTCATGCGGGCCACCCAGAACCGCGGGGAGGACGGTCGTACCGACGGAAAATTCGGCCTTTCCGACGCCGGGGCCATGGAGATTATGAAGCTGTTCTTCACTCCCGACGAGGAACTCTACGACAAGCCCATCACAGACTACTTTAGTGACGAGGTGCTGAACTCCAACTTCTGGCTCTACTGGCGCACCATGTTCGCTTTCGAAAATTGGCACAGTGCCCTAGAGATGAAGCTCTACCTCCGTCGCTTCATCCATCACATTGGCGGTTTACCCGACTTCAAGGCTCTCCGCTTTACCCGTTACAATCAGTACGAATCTATGATTCTGCCCATGGTGGCCTATCTGGAGAAGGCAGGCGTACAGTTCCACTACAATACCAAGGTCATTGATGTGGACTTTGACATTCGCGCTGGCCAAAAACTTGCCCGCCGCCTCACCTTGCAGTTTGAAAGCGGAGAGGAGCAGGTCGATCTCATGGAGCAGGATCTGGTCTTTATCACACCGGGTGGCTGCGTGGAGAACTCTGCTCTGGGTTCTCAGAACACTCCCGCTCCTTACAAGCCGGAGCTGAAAGAGGGCGGCGGATGGGATATGTGGCGGCGTATCGCGGCCCAAGATCCTTCCTTCGGCCATCCCGATAAGTTCTGCGGAGATCCGGAGAAGAGCAACTGGATGAGCGCCACCGTCACCACCTTGGATGACAAGATCCCGCCCTATATCCAAAAAATCTGTCAGCGGGACCCTTTCAGCGGCAAGGTAGTTACCGGCGGCATCGTCACCGTGAAGGATTCCAACTGGCTTTTGAGCTGGACCTTCAACCGCCAGCCACAGTTCCGCAGCCAGCCCAAGGGCCAGCTGGTGGGCTGGATCTACGGCCTGTTCAGCGATAAACCTGGCAACTATGTGAAAAAGCCCATGCGGGACTGCACCGGTAAAGAGATCTGCATGGAGTGGCTCTACCACTTGGGCGTACCTGAGGAGGAGATCGAGAATCTGGCCGAGCACAGCGCCAACACCGTCCCCTGCATGATGCCCTATATCACTGCCTTTTTCATGCCCCGGGCGGCGGGAGACCGGCCGGCTGTAGTGCCCGAAGGGGCCGTCAATTTTGCCTTTATCGGCCAGTTCGCCGAGACCCCCCGAGATACCATCTTCACTACGGAATACTCCATGCGCACCGGCATGGAGGCGGTATATACCCTGCTGGACATCGACCGGGGAGTGCCAGAGGTCTGGGGCAGTACCTTCGATGTTCGAGACCTGCTCAATGCAACGGTACAGTTGAGGGACGGCCGGAAGATCACAGATATGCATTTGGGCTTAAAAGAGCGTATGGCATTGAAGGAAGTGCTGAAAAAAATCTCTGGTACGGATGTGGAGAAGCTGCTAAAGGAATATCATGTCATCTGACTTTTCTTATACCTTTTCCACCGAATAGAGCGATATCGTATTTTATCAATTCTTCCAGTCAGAATATTTGCAAACTGTGCAGTGCATAGCCGTGCGGCAAACAGTGCTCAATGGAAAGATACTACAAAGGAGAAATAGAAGATGGACGTTTCTATGCAGATTAAAAAAACAGCCCTGCGCACAGCGCTGGGATATATTGAAAAAAATCCCGAGGAAAATGTGCTCAAACTGATGGACTGGGTGGATAAGCTGGCAGGAGATGGACCGAACAGCTTCCCCGCGCAGCGCAAAGCGTTTCGAAATGTTTTAAACGATCCGGAATGTAGCATGTACCAGCTCATTATGAGCGTTTTCCGGGACATTGACAATGATGTGTTGAAGGTGGTTTTTGAGAACTTCTTCCTGAATGCCAGTCTAATCGGCTGGCCCAAGCAGGAACACTATCGTAAGGAGTTGAACTGCAATATTCCTTGGGCGATTCTCATGGATCCTACCTCTGCCTGTAATCTTCACTGTACTGGCTGCTGGGCTGCTGAATACGGCAACAAGCTGAACCTGACATACGAGGAACTCAGCGACATTGTCCGCCAAGGCAAAGAGTTTGGAACTTATATGTACATCTTCTCTGGCGGTGAACCTCTGGTTCGGAAAAAGGACATCCTCCGGCTGTGCACCGAACACAGCGACTGCCAGTTCCTGGCTTTTACCAATGCTACTCTGATTGATGATGCGTTTGCGAAGGAAATGCTGCGGGTGAAAAACTTTATTCCCGCCATCAGTGTAGAAGGGTTTGAAGACGCTACCGATTTTCGACGGGGGGCGGGCACCTATCAGGCAATCATGAAGGCTATGGCTATTCTGAAACAATACAAATTGCCCTTTGGTGCATCCTGTTGCTACACCTCGAAAAATGTGGACTCCATCAGCTCCGAGGCTTTTATCGATCATCTGGTGGAGTGTGGGGCCAAGTTTGCCTGGTTCTTCCACTACATGCCGGTGGGGAACGAAGCAGTGACCGACCTGCTGCCCAATCCGGAGCAGCGTAAGCTCATGTACCGAAAAGTGCGGGAGTACCGTTCCACCAAGCCCATCTTCACGATTGATTTTCAGAATGACGGCGAGTATGTAGGCGGCTGCATCGCAGGAGGCCGTAACTATCTCCATATTAACGCCAATGGCGATGTGGAACCCTGTGCGTTTATCCACTACTCTGACTCCAATATCAGAGAAAAAACCTTGCTGGAAGCTTTCCAATCTCCTCTGTTTATGGCCTATCACAACCACCAGCCCTTCAATTGCAACCACCTGCGTCCCTGCCCCATGTTGGAGAATCCTGACATGTTAAAAATGATGGTACATCAGTCCGGAGCCCATTCTACGGATCTTCAGTCTCCGGAGAGTGCTGACCATCTGTGTGACAAGTGCCGTAACTATGCTGCTTGTTGGGCCCCGGAAGCGGACATTTTATGGAACGAAAGAAATAAGAATTGAGCCAATGGGCTGTCTCTGACAGAGCAAGCCGTCGGAATCTCTGTTTGCGGCAGAGATTTCGACGGCTTGTAAATTATGGGGAGATTTTATGATAAGTGCTACACAAATTGCACTTGGGCTTATTGGAATAGTTTGTATCTTGTTTCCAAAGCAAATCACCTCTCTTTTACCATATTTGATGGGCATTATGATGATCCTAATTGGCCTGATTGGTATCCAACCAGTTGGGGAAAAATTCCGGCAGGCTCCTGACATATTTGCTCGTAAATTGGTTCTATTGATCTTGGGACTTTCTTTTCTGGTTCAAGGTAAAACCGCGCTGGTGCCAATAGGAATTATCTGGGCCGTCTTGGGGCTTTGGAAGACGACAGATGCTTTCGTTGACTTCTGGGAAGCATATCAGGCAAAACAGGGTGTCCTATCTGCTCTCGCAGAACTACTTATTCGTCTGATTTTATCTCTCCTTTTGTTATTTGACCCGTATGGAAAATTCACACCACATATTGCTATTTTGGGGGCGACACTGTTGCTAAACGCCATCTTCCCCGAAAGGCGATGAAATCGGATGAGATAGTCATTATAAACTTTTCGAGGTGCCCTATGAGAAAAAGTCTGTCCCCAAAGAAAAAAATAGTATGTTCCGCAACACTCAGTTTTCTTACATTGTTTACCTTGCTTTGGTTTGTTTTCCGAAACCACTATAAAGAAATATTTCAAAACATTCAAACAGCCAGTATAAGAGGCTTGCTTTGGATCCTTTGCATGGGATTTGTCTATCAACTCTTAGATAGTTTGCTCTGTCTCATATTCGTAAGAAGGACGATTCGCTTTTTTTCTTTCAAACAGGCGGTAGAGGTCACACTATTGGGTGTGTTTGGAAATGTTGTTACCCTTTCTGTGGGATCAATCCCCATGCAAAGCGCTTATTTACATCGTAAGGGAATGGAGCCTGGAGAAGCTGCGGGAATCATGAGTATGGAATATGTGCTCCATAAATCAACCATTTTGCTGTGTAGTAGCGTACTACTTCTGCTTGAGGGGCAGAAGCTTTTTAGGCAACATCGAAATTTGCTCAGATATGTCGTGTTCGGGTATCTGATATGTATTATTATCATTATATTGCTCATTCTGATATGTACTCTGGAAAATTTCTATCGGTTCATCTGCAAAGGAATTTGTCGATTAGAAAGTCTTTCAAAGTGGGCAGATCGTGCGATTCAATGGAAACAACAAGTAGATGCGCTACATATAGGAGCAAAGGATTTGCTTCACACCCCAAATATAATCTTGGTTGGGGTAGGAATCAACGCAATCAAGTTGATGGGGCTCTATTCAATTCCATACCTGTGCATGAGAGCGATTGGCATTGATTATTTTTCTCTTATTCAAATACAGACATTATCTGCTTTGGCACATGTTATTTCCAATGCTCTGCCTAATATTGCTGGAATGGGCTCAGTAGAAGCAGCTTTTCTGCTGTTGTTTTCCTGTTACATGGATGCGGCAGATGTATCTTCTGTACTTGTTCTCTATCGGCTCTCCACATATTTTGTTCCATTTTTGCTTAGTGCGTTTGCAACAGAAAGAATCGGACTGCGCTTGTATACAAAAGAAAGGTCCAATACCTCAATGCACACATCGAATCAGGAGGAGAATCATGGAATATCCTAATTTGACAAAGCAGGAATCGGCAGAATTACAGGAGTATCTCTCTACACATCAAGATGATCTGCTCACACACATTGTTCAGTTTAACGAACTGATGCGAAAATATCAGGCAGCAACAAAAGAGATTACTACAAAACTGGAGATACTCCAGGAAGATTTTGTGGCTCAAAATGGACGTACCTGCATTGAGGCTATTACCTGCCGATTAAAAGCACCATCCAGCATTATCAATAAACTGAATCGAAAAGGAATCACTCCCAGCATTGAGGCACTACGCACGCAGTTAAATGATATTGCTGGTGTAAGAATAATTTGTCCTTTTTTAGATGATATAAATATAGTTGCTCAGTCACTTGCCCAACAGGATGACATCAAAGTGGTTTCCATAAAAGACTATATCTCTCAACCGAAATCGAACGGATATCGCAGTTATCACATGATAGTGGAAGTTCCTGTATTTTTTCTGCAAAAAAAAGAATATATGCGAGTTGAAGTTCAGCTTCGTACGGTGGCTATGAATTTTTGGGCAACTCTGGAGCACCAAATAAAGTACAAGAGTAAATCTACCAAGGAAGTGGAAATAGTTGACACGCTTCGAGACTGTGCCGATATAATTGCAGATACAGATAAACGAATGCTGCAGATACGAGAATATACAAACAAGGAGAAATAATGTTATGTCTGAAAACTGCTCATTGCAATATAAGATTCTTACTGATGCCGCATCTGATTTAACCGATTCCCTGGTGGCAGATTATCCTGAAGTCCAGGTTCTTCCCATGGAAGTTATGGTTGGAGGAGTCTCTTACAATTATGGGCCCGGTGGGAATCTAAGCAGCCAGGAATTCTATAGGTTGCTGAAGCAAGGAAACAAACCATCCACCTCTCAAATTAATCCTTCATGCTATCTGATAGAATTTACAAAAATTCTTGAACTTGGCTACGATATTTTATATCTTGGATTTTCATCCGGCTTATCTGGAATGTATCAAAATGCCAAAATGACAGCTGAAATACTTTCTGAGCAATATCCGCATCGAAAAATACGCTGTGTGGACACTCTGTGCGCTGCACCGGGTGAAGGATTCTTGGTTCTGGAGGCAGCCAAAAAGAAACGAGAGGGATTCTCGCTGGACGACCTGGCAGATTGGGTTGAACTACATCGTCTTCAGGTCTGTCATTGGTTTACGGTGGACGGACTATCTTATCTGCATCAAGGGGGACGAGTATCCACGGCGTCAGTAGTCGCTGGTACCGCTTTGCAGATCAAACCCTTGTTACGATTAAATAATGAGGGGAAATTGGAAGTGGCCGGAAAGCCACGTGGGAATAAGCGTGCATTGCTGGAGCTAATTACTAAGATGAGGGAGCAGTGGAATCCTCGGATTTCCAAGTCTGTGGCCATCGTATACAGCGGGGCTCCTGAGCAGGTACAATCACTCTGTGATACAGTTATTTCCCAATTTCCAGATGCAATATGCTATACCGCATCAGTCGGCCCGGTTATTGGGGCTCACACAGGACCTGGACTACTGGCCCTGGTGTATTGGGGAAATCAAAGATAAGAGAAAGATGTGAGGAAAATGAGCAAATATGTACTTAGCTGTGAGTCAACAGTAGATTTAACAAAGTCATACCTTCAGCAAAGACACATCGCCTATATCGGTTATCCTTATGAATTGAATGGCCGTTTTTACCAAGATGATTTTGGGGAAACACTCTCTTTGGAGAACTTTTACCGAGAAATGGAACAAGGTGCCAGTACGAAAACTGCCCAAATTAACGCTTATGAATTCACTCAATATTTTGAAACTTTTCTTTCACAAGGGAAAGATGTGTTACATATCTGTTTATCATCCGGGATTACTGGTGTATTGAATGCTGCACAGATGGCAAAAAACGAGTTGGAAGATAAATATCCAGATCGATCAATTTATCTTGTAGACTCTTTAGCCGCCTCGGCTGGCAGTGGGCTTCTTGTAGAAAAATTAGCTGACTTGCGAGACGAAGGAATGGATATAGAGCAATTATGGCAATGGGTTCAAGAAAATAAGCTACGGGTTAATCATTGGTTCTTTTCCAGTGATCTTAAATACTATATTCGAGGCGGCAGAATTTCCAAAACGGCTGGAATAGCAGGGACGATGTTGGGAATTTGCCCTTTGCTGGATGTGGATGTGAAGGGAAGGTTAATCCCACGGGAAAAAATCAGAGGGACGAAGCGGGCGATTGCTGCTTTGAACGATAAAATGTGCCTACTGGCCGACAATGGCCCAAATTATAATGAATCTTGTTTTATAGCGCATTCCGGCTGTGCAGAGCTTGCTATGCAAGCAGCGGAACTTCTAAACCAAAACTTCCCAAAAATTCCCGGCGGGGTTCGGATTTATCAGATCGGTACAATTATTGGAGCGCATACTGGCCCAGGAACGGTAGCATTGTTCTTTTGGGGGAAAGCTCGCAACAACTAAATGAGGTAATGATATGGAAGGAAATACTCATACAGAATTTGAAAAATTAAGACTAACATCCATTGTGGATGGGTTGCCGCTGGCGATAGAAGTTATCGAACCTATTGGTCCAATTTACGGTGTTATACAAATTTCACATGGCATGGCAGAACATAAAGAACGATACAGAGACTTCATGCAATTCCTTTCCGCACACGGTTATGTGGTTGCTATTCATGACCATAGAGGACATGGCGGCAGTGTACGAGACGTATCCGATTTGGGCTATTTCTATACGGATAATGCCCAAGTCATTGTGGAAGATTTGCATGATGTAACTGCATTTCTTCAAAAACGATACCCAGGTTACCCGATTTATATGTTTAGCCATAGTATGGGTACCCTTGTGGCAAGAAATTATCTTAAGAGATACGATCATGAATTGTCTAAAGTGATTCTGTGTGGCCCCCCGACAAAAAATGAAACCATTCATCTCGCAATTCTACTGGCTCAAATATCCAGCAAAATACATGGTGAACTATATAGAAACCATTTTTTAAATCAATTAGTATTTGGTCCGGCAAACAAGAAATTTGGGGCAGTAAATGCTTGGCTGTCCAGCGACGCTGCTGAAGTTGAACGGTATATATACGATCCTCTTTGTGGTTATATTTTCACCAACAACGGTTTTCTCAATCTGTTTGAACTTCAAAAAGATGCGTTTGATGCCAATGGATGGATTATCAGAAATTCGGAACTTCCAATCTTTTTGATTGCCGGGGAGGACGATCCGGTGATCCGAGGAGAGAAAAAATTTTTCCAGCTGGAAACATTCCTCAAGCAGGTTGGATACCAGAATGTTTCCGCAAAACTTTATAAAGGTATGCGCCATGAACTGCTCAATGAAACAGGAAAGCGACAATTGTATCATGACATCTTGGCTTTCCTTTCAAAAAAACCATATTCGTAATCATTTTGACTTATATTGTAAGCACAAGCGTATCTGTCTCAAAGAGACGTACACTTTTCAAATATTCCCTCGAAAAACTATTCAAAAAGTATTGGATAACTTTTCGTGCAAATTTTTCGCTCGCCATAGTATCCCACTCTGCCAACTGGACAATTTCTGCTGTACCGGCCTCAAAATCAAACGAAATCTCGCCCCACTCGCCGTCGTTGTCCACCTGGTAGAGGTAGACAGCGGCGGCGACTTTCTTTTTGCGTTTGATCTGGGATTTGCGTTTCAGCTGAATCATGTGAAGCACCCCGGTTTCTGTCAGCAGACAAGCCAAATGTTCCACAGCTTTGCGATAGGCCCGTTCTGCGCCGCTGGCTGTGCTGCCCTCAAAGAGGATTGCCAGTTCTTCAAAGGTCAATCGGGTGCTGATGGGACTGACCCGCCCACAAGTCATACAGATGGCGTTTCGCTTCTCCAAAAGGGTCTGATCCCGGTAATTCAGCTTTTCAAACGCTTCTCGGACAGCTTTAGCCTGGATGCCGTTCCACAGAATCTCCGCATAGTCCCAGTGATCATCCCGGCTGACATCCTCGCCGGTTTCTTCGCTGTCCTCGTCCTGTACGGTTTGGTAAAACGGAACACGGCTTCGGTTTTGCTTGGCCAACGCCAAAAACTTCGCTGCGGTTTCACTTGAGCAGTTATGTTTCTGGGCATATTTCTGGATCGCCGCCTGTTCAGACTGACCGGATTGATTATAGAGCCAAGCAATCCCACGCACAGCTTTGTACTCATCCACATTCTCAAAGGAACCGGCCTCCTCCTGCATCCGGCAGGTCAAAAGGGCGTTCCCGATAAAATGGTGGGCATAGGTCAGAAAATCTGCCCCTTGTGCGAGATCGTATCCCCAGAGACAGTCCAGCATGGCAAGTACACAGCCCATTTTGTAGTCCAAAAAGCGTTCCGGGTCATAGCGATCCAGCCCCTCCCGCAGCAGGAACCGGCGAACACGACCATTAAGCCGATTTTCATAGCAGTGCAGAAAAAAGGAGAACCAGCGCAATTCACGGCTCTGCACAGCCTTAATGATATAATCATTCAGATTTTCATGGACAGGCGGTTCGGGGTCAAGCTGAAAGATGCGTTCCACTTCCCGCATGTTCAAGCCCTTGGGTTCCGTCAGAAAGCTGTATTTGGCACAGTAGCCGGATAGCTCCCATGTCCACGCTGTATCCATTTTCCCTCACCACCTTTCGGATGTTTCTCTGCTTATTTCTTTTGTACGGCCTTCAAAAGTGCATCTTGGGTCATTTCCTGCTCATAGACAGTGCTGGCATAACGCTGATCTGAAAGCGCACGAAGCATCTTATCTTTTGCCATCTTTTTCATAGCTGCTGCCGTTCCTTCATCCAGCTTTCCCCGGCGGGTATTTTGTAGGATGGTGTTCATACGGCGGGTATAAATTGCCTTAATGGGATGATCGTCGGCAAGCTCCCGCTGCTCCCGACCTCTCAGATTGCCGATTTGTCGGCACGTCCGTCCCCGCTGATCGCCGGGGGCCAGCCCGCCGCAGTATTTGGTGTGCCGTGCGTCAATGGTGAGAAACCACCTGCCGCAGATGGGACATTTCTTGGGCGCATGGCCCACACAAAGCCCCTCAAACAAATCAGATCGGAACATCCCCACAAAGGAGACATAGTGCATCCGTTTGACCAGCTGCGGCTCTGTCTTTCCGGTCCGAGTGGCGGCTACATACTGCACCGAAGCATTGGTCAGGGTCATCCAGGCTGGGTTATCCAGTGACAGAGTTGGCTCACCTTTGAAGAACTGTCCGAACATTGCCGCATAACCGTCCGGGGTACGGTCATAGCCTGGCTCATTCAACCGCTCTGCAAATTTCGTCAGGGCCTCCTTGTATTGCCCAAGAGAATAACTCAAATGCCCCAGCACCTGCGCTATTCGGACGAGCATGGTTGCCTTGCTGTGCTGACCAGTTAAAGCACAAATCAGCTGTTCCTGCTGGGTAAGCTGCAAATAGGCTTTGGCGTCCTCCATATATTCTTCGGAAAAGATGGCTGCAAGTTCTTGCTCAAAATAGCTTCGATTCAGGCGGGAGAACGGTGGCGTAGCCTGTAAAAAGGAGATGATCTCGCCAGCAGCCTGCTGCACCTGCGGCAGAAGCTCCATATCCACGGAACCGGTGTTCATCCCCTGAAGCAGCTGGTTCAACACATTGCAGGGGGCATCCAGCTTTTCGATAGTACTGTCCGGGATGTTCAGCACCTCGCAGCCAATGGTTCCTGTTGGCATGGTACACCCCTCATAGGTCACAGTGTCCTGCCAGAAATCCAGCGACAAAACCGCATGGTTGATGATCTGATCCATCTTCTCCCTCCTGTCATGTTTTTTTATTTTAATAATAGCACACAATTAAATTCTTGTCATGTTTTTTGAAAACGGCTTGTCATGCCATCAGCCTGTTTTTTTCGATTTTCCCCATAACCTATACAGAGGGGTGAGAAAACTGCCCAATCAAAAAAGAAATGGAGGGAACCTGTATGAATCTGTTTGAAGTGGTGAAAGCCAGTATCAACACAAGGGAAGCAGCGCAGGCGTATGGAATTGACGTTAACCGCCATGGCATGGCCCTGTGTCCGTTCCACAATGACCGTCATCCGAGCCTGTATGTATCGGATGACCACTACCACTGTTTCGCCTGTGGGGAGCATGGGGATGTGATCGACCTGACCGCCAAACTGTTTGACCTTCGGCTGTATGATGCGGCCCGAAAACTGGCGTCGGACTTTCACCTTGCGCCGGACAAGCCCTTGCCGGAAGCAATTCGCCAAAAATTAAAGCACAAAACCAAAGCACAGCAGCTTCGTGAGAACGAGCAGCTGTGCTTTTCTGTTTTGAACCAGTATCGGCGGTTGCTCCTGGATTGGGAAAGGCAATATGCACCGCAAGCGCCGGAAGATGTGTTGGACGAGCGGTTTGTGGAAGCCTGCCACCGTCTGCCCTGGGCAGAGTATCAGCTGGACATTCTGCTGCAAGGCGATTCCTATGAACGAGGCGAAGTCGTGAGTGAACTAACGGCAAACGGATACATCTGCAAATTACAGACCCGCCTGAGAGAGGAGCGATACCATGAATAACCCTGTTTGGATTGATGATAAGGGGAAAATCGTCGAACCGGAATACTGCCGGGATTTCCTGTCCCAGCATCCCATGCGCTGTATCAACGACCGCTTTTATACTGTGGATGGACCGCTGCCGGACGAGAACAAATTGAAACGAACGATTTATGAGGAAATCTCACCCTGGCTCCACGACAAGGTCGCACAGACAGTGGAGCAGATAATCAAAGCGTTGAAGCTGGCGGCATACACAGACCCGTTGCCCCTGCAATGTGACCGCATCCATGTGGCGAACGGCACTTGTTTTCTGGACGGTACATTCACAGAGAAAAAAGAGTATTGCAGCAACCGCCTGTCGGTGTCTTATCGGGCAGATGCTCCTGCACCGGAACACTGGCTGTGCTTCCTTTCGGAACTGCTGGAGCCGGAGGATATTCCTGCCTTGCAGGAGTATCTGGGCTACTGCCTGATTCCCTCCACCAAAGGACAGAAAATGCTTATGCTGATCGGCAAGGGCGGCGAAGGCAAAAGCCGCATCGGTGTGGTGATGAACGCCATTTTCGGGCTCAACATGAATACCACTTCCATCCAGAAGGTAGAAAACAATCGTTTCGCCAGAGCCGATTTAGAGGGCAAGCTGCTGATGGTGGACGATGATCTTGACATGAACGCCTTAACCAAAACCAACTATGTAAAATCCATTGTGACAGCAGAACTGCGAATGGATTTGGAACGGAAGAAAGAACAGAGCTATCAGGGGCAGCTGTATGTGCGTTTTCTCTGCTTCGGCAACGGGGCATTAACTGCGCTTCACGACCGCAGCGACGGTTTCTTTCGCCGACAGATCATTCTGACCACTAAAGACAAGCCTGCGGATCGGTTCGATGACCCGTTTCTTGCTGAGAAACTGATTGCCGAAAAAGAGGGAATCTTCCTCTGGATGCTGGAGGGACTGCGGCGGCTGATCGCCAATCACTATCACTTTACCATCAGCCAGAGAGCCAAGGACAATATCACTTCCGCTGTTCGGGAGGCCAATAACATTCTGGATTTTCTCGATTCTGAGGGTTATGTGGAATTCAAGGCCGATTATGAAGCCAGCACCAAAAATCTGTATGCAGCCTATAAGCGGTGGTGTGAGGACAACGCAGAAAACCCACTGTCCCCAAAGAGCTTCGCAAACCAGCTCAGCCAGAACGCAGAACGCTACCATTTGGAGCCAGTCAATAACCTGCACATCGGCGGTGGGAAGCGATGCCGAGGATATATGGGCATTTATGTTCTGCTCTCACCTGTGGAATTGTGATGAAACTTCAAAACCTTCTGTTCGTGCGTTCATGCGTTCCTGACCGGGTACAGCCTGTGGAACGAAGGAACGCACGAACGCAAAAAATCGAAGTTCATTTTTTATTGTTCGGCTCAGAGGGCGCTCTAAAATCCGCACTTCCCGATCAATGGTTGTGCAAACAGTGAAAAACACTACTGTAAACAGAATGCAAATCATCATTCGGTGATTTGCGAAACAGTGACGCTGGTATGCGGGAAGGTGGCTGTTTTCACGGTTTCGCTTACAAGCCCACCTAATGGCAAAGTCGATGGGGTGCTGTTGCGGACAGTTCTTCACAAACGCAGTTCTGAACGATTTTTGAGAAGTAATTAAGATTAACTGTACCGTGCAGCGTGTGTGCTCCACGGCAAACCAACTTTACGAAAGAATGAGGTATTTTCTATGAAATCTAATTTGAGAAATGAAATCAAGTCGTATATTGTGCGTTCCGGCTACACGATGCAGGAAGTCGTTGACCGGCTTTCCGAGGATTACGGCTGGAGCGACAGCGTTTCAAACCTGTCCAACAAGCTCCAGCGGGAGTCTCTGCGGTATGTAGAGGCGGTACAGCTTGCCGATGCCCTTGGCTATGACCTCGTATGGCAGAAGCAGAGGGACAAATGATGTCCGCCGTTCCTGTTATCCGTATCTCCCGTCCCCATGGCAATACCGCAGTATTGCTGTGGACAGGTGGCGAAAACATTCGATTTTTCGCTGCCGCCGGATGGCTGATGTTTCGCAAAACATCGGCTGTCCGGGCTGAACAACAGGAAGCGATGCAGACGGTTTCCGGGCAGTTCAGCAGCGGTCATCGCAATGACCGCAATTCCCCCTCGGAGAGCCCACGGCACTTTGCAGCCCTTCGGGATGAAAGTGTCATAGTGGGTTATTACACTTCCCGCAGGAAGTGCATCCCCGTCCCCCAGCCGTCTGCCGCACAACAGAAAGGAGCTGATTTGTATGGCCAGAAACGACGGAATCGACCGCACCTTTGCCCGTAACCAGGACTTGCCCACCCTTGATGATGTGGCGAAGGTGCAGGAGCATAACGAACGGGAAAAGGACAGCTACTCCAACCAGGATATTGATACCACCCAAACCTACCGGAATGTCCACTTCAAGGCTCCCACCGACAGCTATGCCGCTATGTTCGATCAGATGATTGCCGATGGTGTCATCTCCACCCGTGGTCTGAAAGCCGATGCGGTAAAATACGGGGAACTGATTTTTGATGTGAACTCCGCTTACTTTCACAATCACGGCGGATATGAATATGCCAAGCAATTCTACACCGACGCATACAAAGCTGCCGCAGAGATCGTGGGCGGTGAGCAGTATATCCTCTCTGCCGTCATGCACGCCGATGAGCGCAACCGAGCCATGTCGGAAGCTCTGGGGCAGGATGTGTATCACTACCACCTTCATGTGGTCTATGTCCCGGTGGTGGAAAAACAGATTCTCTGGTCGAAGCGGTGCAAGGATAAGTCACTTGTGGGGACAGTCAAGGAAACGATCATGCAGGTCAGCCGAAGCAAAAAGTGGGAATCCAAGGTAGCTCTGGATGAGCAGGGCAATCCGCTTCTGACCGCCAAGGGCAAGAAAGTCCTGCGGACATCATACAGTGTCCTGCAAGACGATTTCTTCAACTATATGAAAGCTGCCGGATATACCGATGTGGAGCGTGGAGAGCGTGGCAGCACTGAAGAACATCTGACTGTGACCCAGTTCAAGGTGGCACAGGAGCAGCAGCGGCTGGAAGATGTGACCGCCCAAATCGCTCAGACAGAACAGGCGCTGGGCACCGCACAGGCTGCCGTTGAGAAAAAGCAGAAGGAGCTGCAATCCCTGCAAAAGCAGACCAAAGAACAGCGCACTGCCGCCCTGACCGTACAGGAAATCCGCTCCATGGGGAAAAAGACGATCACCGGCAATATCACTCTGACCCCATCCGAGTGCAGTACGCTCAAGGATTATGCGGTCAATGGGATTCTTGCCAAGGCGGAAAACAGCCGTTTGGAAGATAGTCTGCAACAAGCGCAAAAGAGTGCTGCTGTCTGGAAACAGCGGTATGAAAAGATTTATGACAAGTACCAAGAACTGAAAAAGGAAGTCCAGCCATATCTGGACGCTGTCAAGCTCGCACCCGAAAAGGTGCGGGCTTTTCTTGATGCCATTTTGACTCGGACTCGGCAAACAAAGCAGCACAATCAACCTTCCCGCCGCAAGTCGCAGGATATGGAACTTTAACAGAAAGGAATTTTTGCTTATGACCAATCTGACAACAAAACTCAATAAGCTGATGCTCGATGATTCTCCTTCGGAAAAGCTGATTAACGCTTGTGCTGAAATCGATATTGAATCCTGCTTTGACCCGATTTTTGAACCGCCGATTGATTTTCTGGAAGAATGCCGGAAACGCTGGGAAAACCGGATGAATCCGTTCACCGGTACGGTGGAACGGAAAATCGGAAATACCTGGTATTTGCTGGAGACTGTATGTGATGGAAATGAGCCGCTTACCCACAAGGTAAAACGGCTCATTTTCTCAGATAAGGAGGCGCTTTGTTCATGACACAGACTCAAATTCATGCTACAATATCACCATGCACACCGATTCTGTCAGCTGACCCAACCGTAAAGGAGGACGCTATGTTGGATCAGCAGAAAATCACCATCCTGTACTGCCGCCTCAGCAATGAGGATGCGCTGGATGGAGAATCAAATTCGATACAGAATCAAAAAGAGTTTTTAACCCGGTACGCAGCCGAGCATGGCTACACCAACCTGAAAATTCTGGTGGATGACGGATATACGGGAACCAATTTTGACCGCCCCGGCGTGCAGGAAGGCTTTGCACTGGTTAAGCAGGGGCTTGTCGGTTGCTGGCTGGTCAAGGATCTTAGTAGGTTTGGCCGAGATTACCTGACCGTTGGACAGTACACGGACATCATTTTCCCCAGCTACGATGTGCGTTTTATCGCCGTCAATGATGGTGTGGACAGTGAACGGGGCGACAGCGACGGCTTTGCCGCTATCCGTAATTTGTTCAACGAATGGTATCCACGGGACACCAGCAAAAAAGTCCGAGTCGTATTCCGGCAGAAAGGCACCAGCGGAAAGCATCTGGGAAAACCGCCCTATGGTTATCGCACTGACCCTGCCGATAAAGACCATTGGATCATTGACGAGGATGCCGCCCCAGTAGTCAAGCGCATCTTTGACTTGGCCATTGACGGCAAGGGGCCGGAACAGATTGCCCGTATACTGGAGAAGGATAAGGTGTTGACTACCAAGGCGCTGTATGCCAAACAGTCGGAAGACCATCCTGACCCAAAAAAGCGTAAGAAAATGCCGGAGCGCCCTTACCATTGGATTGGTCAATCGGTTGCGGGTATTCTGGAGCGGATGGAGTACACCGGCTGTACCTGCAATTTCAAGACCTATTCCAAGTCCTATAAGCTGAAGAAGCGGATTCCCAATGCCATCGAAGATATGTGTATCTTCCCTGATACGCAGGAAGCAATCGTTTCTCAGGCTCAGTGGGACAGGGTGCAGGAGTTGCGAAAAAACAAACGCCGTCCCACAAAAGCGGAACGGCAGGGATTGTTCTCTGGGCTTCTGTTCTGTCCTGATTGCGGGAATAAGCTGCACTTTGCTACCTGCAAAAGCTTTGACGGCAAGCAAGACCATTATGTATGCTCCAGCTACAAAAGTGGTCGAGGCACCTGTTCTGCCCACTATATCCGTGAAGATGTACTGCGGGAACTGGTGCTGGAGCGCATCCGTACGGTCAATGCCTATATCCGGCAGGATGTGGAAGGCTTTCAGGAAGAATGGCTGCAATGCCGCCGTTCCGATCAGGAACGCAACATCCGTGAGGATCGGAAGCGAGTGGAGCAGGCCAAGAAACGGCTGGCTGACTTGGATGTTCTTCTGTCCCGACTTTATGAGGATTTTGTCCTGGGCGATCTGAGTAAGGAGCGGTATAAGAAAATGACCGCCGATTACGAGGCAGAGCAGGAGCGGTTAAAACTCGAAATTGAAGTGACGGAAGAATGGCTGGAAACTCAGGAAACCATGAGTGCAGATGTGGATGCCTTTGTCGCCCTGACTCAGAAGTATGTGGATGTACCGGAATTGACACCTACGATAGTCAATGAGTATATCAAGAAAATTGAGGTGTTTGCACCGGACAAATCCAGCGGCAAGCGGGTACAGAAGGTAAAAATCTATTTCAACTTCGTGGATGATGTAGAGATTCCTGTGATTTCCGAGCCTGTTGTTGCGAAATCTACCCCTGGACGCAGAAAAACGGCGTGACCATTACGGTCACACCGTTCTCTGCCCCTCGCAAAGCTAAATAGTACCTTATCACTATTAAGCCTTGATATTACTACGTTTCTTTAAGTCCTATAATTACACTCCGACCAATCATAGTGATACCTCCTGATAAAGATTTGATTGGTTCCAACGCTTCAAGGTCCATTCATATTCGTTAGTGAAACGGGAGCAGATAAACTGTCACAACTTGCTGAATCGAATGCAGGAACATGAAGGCTGGCTAACACATTTATTACCGGGCGTGATATCCCAATTGGAAATTCCGTTAGCCAATCACCTTCAGTATAAAAGAAAAGTGAAGGCTGTTAAAACCCTCACTTATATATTACGAATTGGATTTTATGAGGGACTTGAAATGCGAATAAATTGGGAAAGTTTTGTTACATATAATCATGATGTACGTGGGATTCGGTTCAAATTTGAAGATCTCTGCCGTCAAGTATTTACTAATGAGAACCTTTCTGGAAATAGACAGTTTAGATATCTTCATTCTAATCCAAACAATCATGGCTTGGAAACAGAACCTATTTATGACGAAAAAAATAGGCGTTGGATTGGTTTTCAGGCAAAGTTTTTTGATAAAAATGTGGATTATGAGCAAATAAAACATTCTGCAGAGAAAACCGTTGAATATTACACAGGTAAGGAAGGGATAGTTAATCTGGTATATCTTTTCTGTAATAAACCAATTACTTCTACATCGCGGGGATATAAAAATGCAGTTGAAAGTTTAAAAAGAGCAAATATAGATATACAATTAATTACAGACACAGCAATTTTGGATCTTATTAGGAATAAATATCCTTACCTTGGTTTATATTATTTTGGCAATCATTCGATTCAGCAAGAATGGTTTGTAACTCATACGGGGTATATGCTAGATGAACTTGCGGAACGCTATAACCGTGATTTCAATGTTGAAACCATGTTTTCAGACGAACTTTCTTTGTTTATACATGATCAGAAGGCAGTAGAATATCTGAATAAGAAAAAGCGCGATTTAATTGATAAGATAAGAGAACTGCAATGTCAAAGTGATAAAAAAGTTTATTTGAGGATGTTGGAAAAAGTGGTGTTGGATCTTCCGGAGGTAGATATTGAAACATTATATAATTCTATTGAATGGAATGATATAGTACAGCGAGAAATCAGAAGTTTTCTGGATGAGTGGGAGGAAGAACGTAAAAAGCTGGAGGTAGAGCGGCAAAAAGCATATATGCTTTTTGGTGATAGTGACAAGAATCAGAAAGAGCATGAGGATGCATTCAAAAACTATCAAGATTTAGGGAACAAGATACATGAACTGGATATTTTAATAGAATTGCCAGAAAGGATAAGAATCTCTGAGAGAGAAAAACAACTGCTATATGGAAATATATTAACGATCTACGGCAGAGCTGGAGCAGGCAAGTCGCAACTATTGGCCACAAAGACACAGAGTCTTTTTAACAATGGGAGAATTGGACTGCTATTAGTGGCGGGTATTTATTTTACTGATGATCCAATCTATGAACAAATTATGAAAAACTTAAAACTTGATTATAGTTTTGAGGATCTGATTGATATTCTGGAAACTATCGGTGAAAGGGATAACTGCATTATACCGATTTTCATTGATGCCCTTAATGAAACGTGGAATAGAAGACTGTGGAAATTGGGTTTGCCATCTATAATAAATAAAATCGAACAGTCTCCTATGGTAAAACTGGTTTTATCTTATCGACCGGAATATCAAAATTTAATTTTGCCAGATTCCGTTTTGAAAGGTCAGGAAGATATTGTAACTATGATTCATAGAGGATTTGAAAATAATAGTATCTCAGCAGTACGAGAATTTCTGAACCACTATAACATTCCTTTTAGTCCATTGGAGTATTTTGGGTATGAAATGTCGAATCCTCTTTTCCTTACTTTGTATTGTAAAACATATAATGGTGAAGAGGTCAGTTTGCCTATACTCTATGACAGGGTAATTAAATATGCAAATCGCAATATTTATCGGGCTCTTGAAGTGGAATTGAGGCAAAAAGGATATGTAGAGGGTGATGATATTTTGGGCCCTTTGATTATGGAAATTGCGGAATGGTTGGTGTCACATTGTGAAAGATCTATTTCCAAAAATGATTTGGAACGACTAAATTTTTGGTCAAGATATGGATTAAATGCAGTGCCATTTGTGCGCTATCTTGTAAGAGAACATATTCTTCATGATTCTGCCTTTGAGAATGTGGAAACACTATATTTTGCTTTTGATCAGATGAATGACTACTACTGTGCAAAAGCAATTATGGGAAGATATCAAACGAAAGATGAAATTCGTAGGTATCTGTCTAAGAAAATTTTGAAAATAGAAAATGGGAAATTAGGTAATTCGTGGAATATCGACATGTTCGTAAATATCTGCGCACTGTATGCGGCTAAATATGGCGAGGAATGCATCGATATAATTGATGAACTGGAAAACCCCAATGATAAGTGGATGGTTTTTTCAAGATATGTTGATTCTTTCCAATGGAGAGATGCCCAATATATTCCTGCAGATTATTTTGAGAACTTGTTGAGAAAATATCCTTGCAATCCAGAAGATTTGTGGCCAATGCTGATTGGAAATAGTGTAAAAATTTCACATCCTTTCAATGCAGATTATCTTCACCGTTTTCTTTCTGGCTATAAGTTAAATAAGCGTGATTACCTCTGGACAATTTATATAAATCAATTGACAAGTAATGATACTGACAGAACTGTACAACTCATTGAGATGTATGATAGTGGAGAAAACCTTAAAATAACAAGTGAGAAGCAGATAGAATTGTTATTAACCTTATTTGGCTGGATTTTATCCTCATCTAACCGATGGTTAAGGGATTATGCATCAAAAGCCATGATAGAGATTTTGAAAGAACATTTTCAGTTATGTCAGACCATTCTTGAGAAATTTAAGGATGTAGATGATCCTTATATCATTCAACGTTTATATGGAATCGTATTTGGCGCTGTTTGTAAGAGGACTGAAAGGATAGGATTTCAACCTTTGACAGAATATGTTTATCAGACGGTATTTGAACAGGAAAAAGTATATCCGGATATTTTGCTTAGAGATTATGCTCGCCTAATTATTGAGCGATTCCTTTATGAAAATCCACAATATAACGGAATGATAAAACGAGATAGAATTGTGCCTCCGTACAACTCTGATGTTATTCCGGAAATAGAAGATCAACACTATTTGGAGAAAAGCTATAATGGTGCAATGTTTTGGCTGATACATTCCATGCGTTTTGAAGGTATGGGAATGTATGGAGATTTTGGCCGTTATGTTTTCCAACGTGCGCTCCGAAATTTTGAAGTGGATGACAAGAAGATGTTCAATTATGCCATTTATTATACCTTAATTGTAATCCGAGATTCCATACCCTCTATCTCGGATGGGTGTAAAAAGTG